>Ga0164297_10002938_pt1 | contig 16329 bp, 13 predicted proteins | sample GEODES058metaG_FD_113539 | JGI IMG/M metagenome (GOLD analysis project Ga0164297, IMG submission 113539) | Dystrophic lake water microbial communities from Trout Bog Lake, Wisconsin, USA - GEODES058 metaG | ecosystem: Environmental > Aquatic > Freshwater > Lake | place: USA: Trout Bog Lake...
ATTACAACTACGAAAAACGGCAACGCGAGTTGGCCAAGAAGAAAAAGAAAGAAGAAAAACTCAAAGAGCGTGAAACTCGCAAGGCTGACCCAGCCGATCACACGGGTGTAGTAGGCTCCTCAGACTCATTGGGGGCAGAAGTGCCGAGCCATGGTTTGACAACGCCAACACCAAGTGGGCATGACCCCAAGGTGTGAGGTGTGCTTATCCATGAATGAGCCCTCAGAACAGGCTCTAGTTTGGGCTCCAGTTCAGTCTTCAAGCGAAATCTGAGCTTAGGCCCAATTGCTCATATCAAGCGCCCGTGCCCAAAGCCTTCGTCCGTCTTTGCGTGGGTGAGTAAGCTTAGGGCTCTTTTTTAGTGTTCTTTTTTTAATGCTCTTTTTTCAGCGCAGGAAATAAGATGACATCACGAATGCTCGAGCTATCGGTGAGCAGCATCATGAGTCGATCAATTCCAATACCACACCCCGCCGTGGGGGGCATACCGTATTCCAAGGCCGTGACGAAGTCGTGGTCATAAAACATGGCCTCATCGTCTCCTGCGTCCTTTTGCGCCACTTGGGAGGCAAAACGCTGGGCTTGGTCTTGTGCGTCATTTAATTCACTAAATCCGTTGCCAAACTCCCGTCCCGTCACATAGAGCTCAAAACGTTCAGTCACCTCAGGATGGGTGTCGCTTGCTCGTGCCAAGGGAGAGATCTCGACAGGATGTTCGCAAATGAACGTGGGTTGCCAGAGTTTTTCCTCAATGGTTTCTTCAAAGAACATCACTTGAAGCGACGCCAAGGAAGGGTCTCGTCCCAAGTCAACACCAAGTTTAGAGAGGGCCTGGGTCAGGGCATTCGAGTCATTCACATCCAACCCAGAGGGACCATATTTTTGAATGGCCTCTACAATGGTCAAGCGCTCAAACTCAGCGCCAAGATCCACCGTTTGACCTGCATAGCTCAGTGTCGTGGTGCCCAAGGTTTGTAGGGCCACGTGGCGGATCAGGTCTTGGGTGAAGTCCATCAAATCCAAGTAGTTCCAGTAGGCCGCATAAAACTCCATCATGGTGAATTCAGGATTGTGACGCACCGACATGCCCTCATTCCTGAAATTGCGGTTGATCTCAAACACACGCTCAAAACCACCCACAATCAAGCGCTTCAAATAAAGCTCAGGTGCAATGCGCAAAAACATCTCTTGATCAAGTGCATTGTGGTGGGTGATGAACGGCTTGGCGTTGGCTCCACCAGGGATGGGGTGCAACATGGGCGTCTCGACCTCTAGGAATTGGTGATCAAGCATGAAGTTGCGTAGACAAGAAACCGCTTTGGAGCGAACTTGAAACCGCTCCCGCGTAGTCTCATCCATCATCAAGTCAATGTAGCGTTGGCGATACTTCACCTCTTGGTCTTTCATGCCGTGGAACTTGTCGGGCATGGGCCTCAAGCTTTTGGTGAGCAAGCGTAGGGAGGTTGCATGGATGGAGAGTTCACCCGTTTTGGTGATGAACAAGGTGCCTGTACAGCCCACAATGTCCCCCAAGTCCCAGTGCTTGAATTCTTCGTACAAGCTCTCCCCCATGGCCTCCTTTGTTACATACACTTGGATGCGTGAGGTGCTGTCTTGCAAGGTGGCAAAACTCGCTTTGCCCATCAAGCGCTTGAGCATCATGCGGCCAGCCACACTCACCCGGATCTGCTGGTCTTTGAGGGCCTGGGGATCCTCTTGGTCATGAGTTTGGTGCAGTGACAATGCCCGGTGCTCGGGTTTGAAGTCATTGGGAAACGCTACAGGACCCCCAGCCGCTTGGGTGGCTTTGAGTGTTTTAAGTTTGCCCAATCGCTCCAAGACCAATTGGTTTTCATCAACGCTTGCCTCATTCACCTCAAGGGAGTCATCGTGAGCGTTGGCACTGGAGGGGGCGGGTGTAGGGGTCATGGTTCAACTCTTTTTTGAGCGAGAAGGGTGGAGATCAATTGCTTTACGGGATGACGGTTTCTCAAGAGGACTGTTTCTTCACCACTCCCGAAGAGTGAGATCAAAATCGGTCGTCAAAGAAAGCCGCATTGTTCACCCACACTCGCCAGCAAAGGGGCGAGTGCGAGTGCGGGTGTTAGGAGACAGCCTCGGCGGGTTGTTTGAGCAAAATCGCCAAACTCGTGGCAATGCTTTTACGTAAATCGCGTCGGTCACAAATAAAGTCCAAAGCGCCTTTGGTTTGTAAAAACTCGGAGCGTTGAAAACCACTGGGCAGTGTCACCCGCACCGTGCTCTCAATCACCCTTGGGCCAGCAAAACCAATGAGCGCCTTGGGCTCTGCAATCACCAAGTCACCCAAGAAGGCAAAGCCTGCAGAGACCCCTCCCATGGTGGGATCGGTGAGAACGCTGATGTAGGGTAGGCCCTTTTTGGCCAATCGGGTCAATGCAGCATTGGTTTTGGCCATTTGCATGAGGGAGAGTAAGCCCTCTTGCATGCGAGCCCCACCCGTCGCTGTGAAGCAGATGAAGGGGACTTTTTGCTCGATAGCAGTGGTGACACCACGCACAAACCTCTCACCCACCACTGAGCCCATACTCCCGCCCATGAAGTCAAATTCAAATGCGGCCACGACCACGTTGATGTCGTGCACACTCCCGCCCATCACCACCAGGGCATCGGTCTCACCGGTTTGTTCAATCGCTGCTTTCAAGCGCTCTGGGTATTTGCGCGAGTCTTTGAACTTCAACGCATCGACTGGGAGGACCTCTTGAGCCACTTCGTAGCGCCCTTGTGGGTCTAGGAACGCGTCCAAGCGCTTTCTAGCGCTGATGCGGTGGTGGTGAGAGCAGCTGGGGCAGACGTTTTGGTTTTGCTCCAAGTCATTTTTATAAAGCACAGTCTCGCAGCTCGGACACTTGATCCACAAGCCCTCTGGAACACTGCGTCGGTCGGCAGGGTCGGTGTGCTGTATTTTGGGAGGCAGTAGTTTTTCAAGCCAGCTCATGGAATTCTTTCTCTCAATCAATGGGGCACAAAGTGGACTGTGAACGATAGGGATCGAGGCGTTGATCAGGGGGGAGTTTAAAGACAATCATCCCCCACACTGACAGGCCCTTACCCGATAGGCGAATGCTATCGTGGCGCATCCAGTGCCAAACGAATTGTATTCAAAAACGCTTTGAGCCTTTCGCCTGCCTCATTGAGCTCACCGTCTTGAATAATCTCGATTAAACGCGTACCAATCACCACCGCATCGGAGACGAGGGCCACCGCGCGAGCACTCTCAGCGTTTCGAATTCCAAAACCCACTCCCACGGGAATACTCACGTGCTCTCGGATGATGGGCAGCATTCGGTCCACCGCTTGGGTGTCCAAGTGCGCCGCACCCGTGATTCCCCTCAAGGAGACGTAGTACACGTAACCACTGGCCACACGGGCAACCGTGGCCATGCGCTCGGTGGTGCTGGTGGGGGCCAGTAAAAAAATCAGATCCATGCCATGAGCCTTGAGCGACTCAGAGAGCGCGACGCATTCCTCTGGGGGATAGTCCACCACGAGTAAGCCGTCCACGCCACTGGCACTTGCATCCGTCACAAAGGAGCCCTCACCGTGACGACCTTCGTAGTGCTCAATGGGGTTGGCGTAGCCCATGAGCACCACAGGTGTCGTAGGGTCCGTCATGCGAAACTCTCGGACCATTCGCAAAACATCCCCCAGATCAACTCCTTGGGCCAGTGCTTTTTCTCCCGCCTTTTGAATGACGGGACCATCGGCCATGGGGTCGCTAAAGGGCACTCCCAACTCAATGATGTTTGAGCCACTTTGAACTGCTGCATGCATCAACGGCACGGTCATCTCGGGGGTCGGAAAACCCGCCATCAAATAAGGAATCAGTGCGACTTGTTGTTTGAGCTTGAGTGCATCAAAGGTCTGCTTGATGCGTTCACGCCCAGCAGCCACAGGAGTGTTGGGTGTGCTCATGCCGTCCCCCCCACTTTGTTGGGCATTTGAACCGTGCTGGTCTTGGAGCCCTTGACCTCTTGGCCTCGACATGAAGGACGACAGTAAAAATCCGCTTGACTCAAGTCTGCAACGGTGCCGATGTCTTTGTCTCCGCGGCCCGAGAGATTGACTAAAATGGATTGATCCGGGCTCATGGTTTTTGCCAATTTCATGGCATAGGCAATGGCGTGGCTGGACTCCAGCGCTGGGATGATCCCCTCTTTTCTGCACAAGTAATGAAATGCATCCAAGGCTTCTTGGTCTGTGATGCCAACGTAAGTGGCGCGCTCGATGTCTTTGAGAAACGCGTGCTCGGGCCCGACCCCAGGGTAGTCCAGTCCTGCAGAGATGCTGTGCGTCTCGGTGATTTGTCCTTTGTCGTTTTGGAGCACATAGGTGCGGTTGCCGTGCAAAACGCCAGGTGAGCCCCGTAGGAGCGAGGCCGAGTGTTTGCCACTGTCAAGCCCAAGGCCAGCGGCCTCAACCCCAATGAGGCGCGTATTTTCAAAGTCAATGTAGGGATGGAAAATCCCCATGGCGTTGCTACCGCCTCCGACACAGGCCACCACCGCATCGGGTTGGCGTCCATGGTGCATTAAAGGCATTTGCTCAATGCACTCCTTACCAATCACGCTTTGAAAATCCCTCACCATCATGGGGTAGGGGTGTGGGCCAGCAACGGTGCCGATGATATAAAAGGTGTTGTCAACATGGGTCACCCAATCTCTCAAGGCTTCGTTGAGTGCATCCTTTAAGGTTTGAGAGCCACTGGTCACGGGCACCACTGTGGCCCCCAAGAGTTTCATGCGGTAGACATTGGGGCTTTGCCTCATCACGTCTTCTTGCCCCATGTAGACCACGCACTCTAGGCCGTAGCGTGCGCAAATGGTGGCAGTGGCCACACCGTGTTGGCCAGCACCTGTCTCAGCGATGATGCGGGGCTTGCCCATGCGTTTGGCAAGCATCGCTTGGCCAATGGTGTTGTTGATTTTGTGGGCTCCGGTGTGGTTCAAGTCTTCTCGTTTGAGATAGATTTGCGCACCCCCCATCTCTTGGCTCATGCGAGCAGCGTGATAAATCGGGGAGGGTCGTCCTACAAAGTGTTTGAGCTCACTTTGAAACTCGGCTAAAAATGCGGGGTCATTTTGGTAGTGCGCATAGGCCTCAGAGAGTTCTTGAATGGCGTGGGTGAGGGTTTCACTCACAAAACTGCCTCCAAAACGTCCAAAATGTCCGCTGGCATCGGGTTGCTGATAGTGAGTCGTCATAGAAAAAAGTATTCCAGTGAAAAAATTACAGTGTTCAAACTTTGTCCAAGTCCTGCTCTAGAGGGCCTTTAAGGTCTGGACACCCCGTGACGCAAAAGACAAAGACTTGGCCTACATCAAGGCTTCATCAGTGGTAGCTCGCTTGCTCGAACCGCTTGGATGAACGCGCGGATCAAAACAGGATCCTTGACCCCTCGGCTAGCCTCGACGCCTGAGCTCACATCAAGCCCCAAGCTCAACACCCGGGGCGAGAGGTAGGAGATGGCTTGAGAAACATTTTGAGCGGTGAGTCCACCTGAGAGCACCAAGTGTGCGTTGAGTTTTTCAGGGATCAATGACCAATCAAACTGTTGCCCAGCGCCACCATAACCCGGCACCAAAGCGTCCAGGAGCAAGGCGTGTGCGTTTTTGTACAAGTTAACGTATTTTACGAGGTCAAATGAGCTCTGCGGGGGGCTCTCTGTTGGGCTTGAATTCATCACGGGTATTCGGATGGCGCGAATGTAGCGCAGACCTGTAAGGCGAGACATCTCCTCACAAAACTCGGGGCTCTCGTCACCGTGAAACTGCAACCACGCACCGGGCACGGCTTGGGCTGCTTTTTCAATGGTTTCACGCTCGGCATTGACCAGTAATAGGACCGGACAGACAAAGGCGGGGAGCCGACGGGAGAGTTCAGCAGCGCGCTCAATACTTACCGCTCTGGGACTGGGGGGATAGAGCACAAAGCCAATCGCCTGGGCGCCGGCCTGAACGGCCGCATCCACATCACGCTCGGTGGTGAGGCCACAAATTTTGATGGGGATGTGCAGGGTGTTCATTTGGGGAAATGGTCTTGGTGAGGGAGTGAGGAATGAGCGATGCCCAATTGCAAGGCGCTGGCGTAAAACCTCAGAGTCCTATCACCCCCCAATCATAACGCTCTTGAACAGTGGGCAAGTTCCAAATGGGGTCATAGACCGGCCCCAGAAAATAAAGTCCATCTGAGGCGAAAGTGGGCGCGCCAGCACGACGATCTTTGGCTTTGATGACCTCGGCGAGCCACTCAGGACTGTGCTCACCGCTGCCCACTTGAACCAAGCAGCCCATGATGTTTCGGATCATGTGGTGAAGAAACGCATTGGCCTCGATCTCTAGTCGCAGATATCCCCCCCCACCTGAGTGAAAAGCGTTGAGTGCTCCATCGCCTGCTTCGGTGGGACTTGAACCCCAAGCAGTTGGTGGTGTGATGCGAATGATGCGGGCGTGTTCGATGGTTTTGATCGGGGACAAGGCTTGGCACTGGGCTGCGCGAAAGGAGCTGAAGTCATGCTCCCCGAGCAAGTGCACACAAGCTTGTTGCATCAAATCGGCATCCAAGGCTTGGTGATACCAACCCACGCGTTGGTATGACAAGCTAGGGCGCACGGGCGAGTCCGAGAGCAGATAAGCATATTTTCTGGAGTGAGCACTTGCTCTGGCATGAAAACTTGGGGGTACCTCTCGGGCCCATTGAACGGCCACATCGCGGGGTAAGTAGCGGTTGGTGCCCCTGACCCAAGAGTTGTTCTCTCGCTTGACGGGTGAGTCAAAATGAACGACTTGCATCACGGCATGGACCCCTGCGTCGGTGCGACCCGCGCAATGGGTGCGAATGGGGGCTTGGGCAAATTGTGCCAAGGCCTTCTCTAAGTGGTCTTGGACTGTTTTGCCGGAGAGTTGGCTCTGCCAGCCCTCATAGGCTTGGCCCGAGTAACTAAGGCCCAAAGCAACGCGCTGACTCACCACAGTTGGCCAGCCCAGGGAGGGCTCTTAGTGAACACCCATACCGATAAATCCCACTCAACCACGTTCAGCCAACCAAGCGTGGGCCGTGTCGAGTAACTCTCCTGTGGCTTGTTGGGCAATTTCTTGAACGATGGCTCGGGCCGTGTGCTGTTGACCCACTTGCCACAATTCTTGCGCGAGTTCAAAGCGCACTTGGAGTGGGTTTTCACGAGGCTCACTGGTGTAGGTGGGAGCTGCATGATCCTCTTCTAACTCATGGTTGGTGCTCTCGTGCAATGGGGGCAAGTCCAAATCGAAATCGATGTGAACATGGTCACTCAGACTCGTGGTGCTGGTGGGCATGCCCATCGCTACGTGCTCTTGATCATCGCGATCGTGGAATGATGCACCCAGCGCTTCATGAGAGTGGGTGGATTCAGCCGAGAAGGGGACTTCTGAGGCACTTGGGGAGGGCTGTGGCTGTACTTGGGCCCATGTGGGTGGGGTACTCGCTGTGGACGTTGGGTCCAACCAAGAAGGGGAATCGAGATCGTGTTCAGTCGCAGCAGGGGCTACTTCTTCTTGGTCCCTCCTGCGCAGCAACGTTCCAAGCACCAAGATCGCCAATCCAAGGCCTGCCAAGACTGGGGCCAAAGGGTGATCGAGCCACTTTGATAATTGAGGGGCATTCACACTGAGCCAAGCCTTGGGTACCCCCCAAGCTTGGGAGAGCGCGTTGCTGGCTTCTTTGAGCGTGTTTTGTAGGCTCCAAGATGACCCCGATTGCTTAGCAATGGCATTCAACTCGCTGATGTTTTGATTGAGCTCTTCGGCTTTCTTGGCGTTGATTTTGGCTTGTTCTTGTTGCGCCAATTGTTCGGCCGCTTTGGCTGAAGCCGAGTTGGCTTCACTCAATTTGAGTTGATCCTTTTTCTCTTGCAAGTTCTTACTCTTAGAGCCCACTTGGCCTGATGCACTTTGCTTGGGTGTCTTGGTGGCACTGGGCTTGGAGTGTTGGAGTTTGGTCACCAACGTTTGGCGATATTGATCAAAGTCAATGCGCTGCAATTGAATTTGCTCGCTTGCCTCCTTCGGGTTTTGGCTCAAGACGTCACCGGCGGAGGGCAAGGTGAGCGTAGCGTCTGCTTTGAGGCGGTTGACGTTTTGCGCGATGAATGCATTGGGGTTGGATCGTAAAATCCCCATGAGCATTTGATCCAAGGTGACCGACGCATCCTTGTATTTCATCGCAATTGCACTGGCCGTGTCCCCAGGACGAACGGGCACAGCTGAGAGAGCGCTGGAGGAGTCGAGCGAGACCGACTGGGCTGGGTCAAGTAATAACCCCATCTCCTTGGTCACTTGTCCACTGGTCCAGTGAACTTGCAAGAGGACGTCAACAAACGTCTGGCTCACGGGGCTCTTGGTGGTGACGCTCACGAAGGGTTGTCCGCTTGGACGTTTAGACAATACCGCGCTGGCACTGGAGAGCACATTGTCATAGGTGGCACCCAAAGCACTGTAAGCCTGCTCGTTGGCCAAATTCACCTCCAGGCCCTGAAGCTCCTCGGGTGACAAGCTCTCCAAATCAAATTCCACAGCCAAGGGCTCGCCTTGCTTGGAGAGCATTTTGGCACGCCCCAAAGTCAGCGCCATCGAAGGCGTTGCCCCAAGGCTGAGTAAGCCCGCCAAACACAAACCGAGTGCCCAAACCCGCAGGGGAGATGGAATTGAATGTCGTTGATCAGTTCTCACAGAGGTCTTTCGCAATGGTCATCTACAGTCGGTCAGCGAAGTCATGGCGAAACGCAGGGCCTATTTTTTGGGCTCAAACATGCACACAAAAGCCAAGAGGGGCCCCCCGTTGCCGTCATGTTACTATTTTAGCCAGCCATAGGACTAACAATAGCGTTTGTCTGGGTTTGTCAGACTTTGTTGGGGTTAAAAGCACTGAAAACCACGTTTTTATTCGATCTAGTCGAGTGGATCGGCCGTGGATTGAGCCCAAAGTGGAGATCAGTCGAGTTTGCGTTGCTGGCAGTCAATGCAAAGGCAGACGCAAACCTAAGTGAAAACCAGAGAAAAACCGGCTGTAAAACCCCATAAGGGTCTCACGCCAAGTTTTGGCCTCAGGCCCCACGATGGGGTCAAGCCGCTTGCAACAAAATGTTGAGCATTCGTCTCAAGGGCTCTGCAGCACCCCACAGCAATTGGTCACCCACGGTGAAAGCGCCCAAATACTCTGGACCCATGGCCAGTTTGTGCAGTCGACCCACGGGCACTTCCAGTCCGCCTGTGACAGCTTGTGGAGTGAGCAGTCGCTCGCTGGCTTCTCTTTCGTTGGGGATCACTTTGACCCAGTCGTTGGCGTTGGCCAAGAGATGCTCGATCTCAGGCAGCGGAATGTCTTTCCTAAGCTTGATGGTGAGGCCTTGAGAGTGGCAACGCATAGCGCCCACCCTGACGCACAAACCATCAATGGGGATGCTGCCGGGAGTTCTAAAGCTGGGTAAGCCCAAAATCTTGTTGCACTCTGCACCACCTTTCCACTCCTCTTTGCTTTGGCCGTGCTCAACGGGCACGTCAATCCAAGGAATTAAACTTCCGGCCAATGCGCTCCCGCGGAAGTTCTTCACAGGGAAGTCACCTGATCTGAGGGTTTGGGTTACTTTTTTATCGATCTCTAAAATGGCACTGGCTGGATCGGCAAGTTCGGCTTGAACGCTACCGTGCAAGGCGCCCATTTGTGACAATAATTCACGCATGTTTTGTGCCCCAGCGCCCGATGCCGCTTGGTACGTCATGGCGGACACCCACTCCACTGCATTGGCTTTGAATAGGCCCCCTAGCGCCATGAGCATCAAACTTACGGTGCAGTTGCCGCCGATCCAATTGCGGTTTCCGCTCTCAAGTGCTTGGTCAATCACATGGCGGTTGACAGGGTCCAAAATAATCACTGCATCAGGCTTCATTCGAAGCGTAGAGGCCGCATCGATCCAGTGGCCATTCCAGCCCTTGGAGCGCAGTTTGGGGTGAATCTCTTGGGTGTAGTCACCGCCTTGAGCGGTGATGATGATGTCACACTGAGAGAGGCTTTCTAGATCGTGTGCATCCAACAAGGTTGACGCACTTTTGGCAAACTGGGGTGCTTGACCACCAGCATTGGAGGTGGTGAAAAAGAGTGTCTCAATCTTGCTGAAGTCACCCTCTTGGCTCATGCGGTCCATGAGGACTGAGCCCACCATTCCACGCCAGCCTACCAGGCCTAAAGTTTTTTTTGCTTGACTCATTTTGGGTCTTCCTCTGCTGGAAAAAAATTCGCACTCTGCTGTATCCTCTCTAGGCAATCGTTGCCAAAATGAGGGCAACGGCGCACAAGCGTTCGAGCGAGAAGTCTCCTCAGTCAAACACGAAAGGGATCATGATTTTAATACGAAATGATTCTTGAAAATAGAGAAATGAGTCTAAAAACAAACACGATTCTCTGTCTTCAGAACCATTCTTAGAGCGCCCATTGGTGAGGGGTCATTAGCGTGACCCCGGCTACTCGCTACTCCTTAGTGGACCAAAGCCTTCAAGGCTTTCACCACTGCGTCGCCCATCTCTTGGGTATTGACGCGAGTGCAACCGGTGCTAAAGATATCACCCGTTCTGAGTCCTGCTTCTAAGACTGACTTTACGGCGCGCTCAATGAGCTCTGCGGCTTGGGGCTCAGCGAGAGAGAAACGAAGCATCATGGCCGCAGACAAGATGGTGGCCAAGGGGTTGGCAATGCCTTTTCCTGCAATGTCTGGAGCGCTGCCGTGACTGGGCTCATAAAGTCCTTGATTCTTGGAGTTGAGCGAAGCCGAGGGCAGCATCCCAATGGAGCCTGTGAGCATGGCTGCTTCATCAGACAAAATATCTCCAAACAAATTGCCCGTGACGATCACATCGAACTTTTTGGGCTCTTTGACCAATTGCATGGCCGCGTTGTCAACATACATATGGTCCAACGCAACATCAGGATATTGACTAGATATTTGAATCACCACGTCACGCCAAAACTGGGAGGTCTCCAGCACGTTGGCCTTGTCCACACTGGTCAAGCGCTTGGAGCGCTTTTGAGCGGCCTGAAAGGCAACATGGGCAATGCGTTCAACCTCAGGGCGAGAGTAGCGCATGGTGTCAAATGCCTCGGGTGAGCCGGGGAATTGTCCATCGCTGGCCGTGCGTTGCCCCCTGGGTTGACCAAAATAAATGTCCCCCGTGAGCTCTCGAATGATCAAGATATCCAAGCCCGCGATCAGCTCGTTCTTAAGAGATGATGCCCCGACAAGTTCTGGGTAACAAATGGCGGGTCTGAAATTGGCAAAAAGTCCCATGTGTTTGCGAAGTCCCAAAATCGCTTGTTCAGGCCTTAAGGGTCGATCGAGCTTGTCGTATTTCCAATCCCCCACCGCGCCAAAGAGCACCGCATCCGAGGACATGGCCAAATCCAAAGTGCTCTGAGGCAAAGGGTGCCCGTGCGCATCATAGGCACAGCCTCCTACCAAAGCCTCTTGCAATTCCAAGTTCAAATTTAAAACCGCCAAAACCTTCAACGCCTCGCGAACGATTTCTTGGCCGATGCCGTCTCCGGGTAGTACTGCAATTTTTTTCATGGTGATGGGGTGGTGAAACAAGTGCGTGAGCTCTTGGGGCTCGAGTGGGGCTTAAAGGCCGGGCCCACGCACTGGGGATTGGAAGGGGTGAAGGTGAAGGTCGGGGTGAAGGTCGAGGTGAAGCGTTTTTAAAACCTGTTTTAAAAACGCTTCAAACGTATAAAAACTTCTTGCCAGTCAATGCTCAGGTCGTCACGCTGTGAGCGAGCCAAGGTTTGGTAGCCAAACGATGCGACTCAAAGTCACGGATTTTTTGAGAATGGGTGAGAGTGAGGCCAATGTCATCCAAACCATTGATCAGGCAATGCTTTTTGAAGGCTTGGACCTCAAAGGGATAAGATTCGCCATCAGGGGCCAACACCACTTGAGAGACCAAATCAATGGTGAGCTCAAAGCCCACGAAGCCAGCAACTTGTGCGAACAAATGATCAATCACTCGCTCTGGCAAGACAATGGGTAACAAGCCATTTTTAAAACAATTGTTGAAAAAGATGTCAGCATAACTTGGCGCCAAAATGGCCCGAAAGCCATACTGATCTATCGCCCAAGGCGCGTGCTCTCTAGAGGAGCCACAACCAAAGTTCTTTCTCGCTAGCAAAATCGAAGCCCCTTGGTAACGGGGTAAATTCAAGACGAAATCAGGATTGATTTTTCGGCTGCTGGGATCCTGTCCAGGCTCTCCATGATCCAAGTAGCGCCATTCGTCAAATAAATTGGGTCCAAATCCAGTTTTTTTGATAGATTTTAAAAACTGCTTGGGAATGATGGCATCCGTGTCCACATTCTCTCGGTCCATGGGGGCAACCAAGCCCTTGTGTTGTGTAAATTTTTGCATGCTCGTGTCCTTATTCTTCTTTGGGGAGTCTTTGTTCAAGAGAACTGACGAACGTCAACAAAGTGACCATGAATTGCCGCCGCCGCAGCCATGGCTGGGGAGACCAAATGGGTTCTTCCGCCCGCGCCTTGACGTCCCTCAAAATTTCGGTTGCTGGTGGAGGCACAACGCTCTTGGGGTTCAAGTTTGTCCGCGTTCATGGCCAAGCACATGGAGCAACCCGGCTCACGCCACTCAAACCCTGCTGCTTTGAAGATCACATCTAGGCCTTCGCGCTCGGCTTGCTCTTTCACTAAACCTGAGCCCGGCACGACCAAAGCAAGTTTGACATTTTTGGCGACTTTTTGGCCGATGTGTTTGACCACGCGGGCTGCCTCACGCATGTCTTCGATGCGCGAGTTGGTGCATGAACCAATGAAGACTTTGTCCACATGGATGTCAGCAATGGACTTGCCGGGTTCGAGCCCCATGTAGACCAAGGCGCGCTCAATGGCCAATCTCTTGGCTGGGTCGCGTTCCTTGTCGGGGTCGGGTACGGTGGATTGAATATCCAACACCATCTCGGGCGAAGTCCCCCAAGTCACTTGCGGGGCGATGGTGCTGCCGTCCAGGTCTACGACCGTATCAAAATGTGCATCGTCATCGGAGTGCAAGGTTTTCCAGTAATTGGCCGCCATGTCCCACTCCACGCCTTTGGGTGACAAGAGGCGATCCTTGGTGTAGGCCAGAGTCTTCTCGTCAACAGCCACCAAGCCAGCACGTGCACCGGCCTCAATGGCCATATTGCAAAGGGTCATGCGCCCCTCCATGGAGAGGCCCCGAATAACGCTGCCAGCGAACTCGATGGTGTGTCCAGTGCCACCGGCAGTGCCGATGCGACCAATGATGGCGAGCACCACGTCTTTGGCCGTACAACCCTTGGCCAGTGTGCCGTTCACACGCACCAACATGTTTTTTGCTTTTTTGGCCAACAAGGTTTGAGTGGCAAGCACGTGCTCGACTTCGCTCGTGCCGATGCCGTGGGCCAATGCACCAAAGGCGCCATGGGTGGAGGTGTGTGAGTCCCCGCACACAACGGTCATGCCTGGCAACACGGCTCCGTTTTCTGGGCCAATCACGTGCACGATGCCTTGTCGCTTGGAGAGAAATGGGAAATAAGCAGCGGCACCATAAGCCTTGATGTTGTCGTCCAAGGTGGTGACTTGCTCTTTGCTAATGGGGTCGGTGATGCCGTCATAACCCAACTCCCAGCCTGTGGTGGGCGTGTTGTGGTCAGCAGTGGCCACCACTGAGCTGATGCGCCAAACAGGGCGATTGGCCTGTCTGAGCCCTTCGTAGGCCTGGGGTGAGGTGACTTCGTGGACCAAATGGCGGTCGATGTAGAGCACGGCTGTGCCGTCCTCTTCACTGTGCACTACGTGCTCATCCCAAATTTTGTCGTAGAGTGTTCGTCCCATGATTATTCTTCTTTCTCACGCGTCGGATAAAAGGTTTATTTTAGGCGCTAAGGCACGGCTTTGCTCGTAGTCGGCTAATTTTTCTAGAGGCTTTTGAGGGCCTGCGGTTTTAACTCCCGTGTTCACCAATTATTGGGGTCTGAAACATCCTCAAAGCCCAAAAAAAAGACCCCGAATATCGGGGTCGTTTGCAGGGTGTAACACCTTGCTAGCACATCGCTACTTGAGTACCCGCCAAGATGCCGCTGCATCTCCTGGCGGGCACAGTATTTAGCGCTTGGCTATGGGGGGCACATCGCGACGAACAGCCCCAGTAAAGAGCTGGCGAGGACGCCCGATTTTGTACTCAGGGTCAGCAATCATCTCATTGAGTTGTGCAATCCAGCCCACAGTTCTGGCCAAGGCAAAAATGCCGGTGAACATATTGACCGGTACTCCGATGGCTCGCTGAACGATGCCAGAGTAAAAGTCCACATTGGGGTAGAGCTTTCTTTGGACAAAATAGTCGTCTTCGAGTGCGATTTTCTCAACAGCTTTGGCCAATTTGAACAAGGGATCATTTTCTAGACCGAGTTCAGCCAAAACTTCATTGCAAGTTTCTTGCATGAGTTTTGCGCGTGGGTCATAATTTTTATAAACACGGTGGCCAAAGCCCATCAACTTGACGCTTGAATTTTTGTCTTTGACTTGCTCCATGAACTCACCCACTTTGGCGAGTCCACCAGCAGCTTGCAATTCACCCAACATGTTCAAACACGCTTCATTGGCGCCGCCGTGGGCTGGGCCCCATAGGCAAGCCACACCGGCAGCAATCGCTGCAAACGGGTTGGTGCCTGATGAGCCGCACAAACGAACAGTGGAGGTTGAGGCGTTTTGCTCATGGTCCGCATGCAAAATGAAGATGCGGTCAAGCGCTCTCTCAAGCACAGGGTTCACCACATAATCCTCGCAGGGGTTACCAAACATCATGCGCAAGAAATTGCCCGCATAACTCAAATCATTTCTGGGGTAGAGGTGGGGTTGCCCAATGCTGTATTTGTAGGCCATGGCCACCAAGGTGGGCATTTTGGCAATCAAACGAATGGCCGAGATAGCACGGTGTTCAGGGTTATTGATATCTGTGCTGTCGTGATAAAAAGCCGAGAGCGCTCCCACCAATCCAGTCATGACCGCCATGGGATGTGCGTCACGCCTAAAGCCGCGCAGGAAGAAGTGCATCTGCTCATTGACCATGGTGTGCTGGGTCACCAAGTGAGAGAACTCATGCTTTTGGGTGGCGTTGGGCAAATCACCTTTGAGGAGCAAATAGCATGTTTCCATGAAATTGCACTCGGTTGCGAGTTGTTCAATGGGGTAGCCACGGTAGAGCAACTCACCCTTGTCACCATCAATGTAGGTGATGGCAGACTCGGTAGAGGCTGTAGACAAAAAGCCTGGATCGTAAGTGAATAGACCTGACTGGCCATAGAGTTTTCGAATGTCTATGACATCGGGACCAATCGTTCCGTTGTAGACCGGCATCTCGATGGAGGGAGCCCCGTTAGAGAACGATAAAGTGGCTTTGTAGTTGGCAAGGTTCATGATTAAGTTTTCCTTTGTCTATTGGGGGTGCCCAAGTCCTGGGCTTGACACATCGGGGCGCCTGAGCATGTTTAACACCTGATGGCGCTCAGGGGTGAAAAACGAGGCTTCCAGGTCACATCTTTTTAACAATAAATCCAACAAGTCATTGTCCGACAGGTCCATTAAATCATACAAGGCTTGGGCTAATGAAACAGTCAGGTTTTGCCCGTGTTGCTGGAAAAAGGTTTGAATCATCAAATCGTTTTCCAGCAGCCCACGGCGACAGCGCCACCGCAGCTTACTGAACTCACGTTCACCCAAGGGCGACGCAGGGTCCAGGCCTTGCAAGAAGTCATCGATCACGTTCATCGAGTATGGCGGACTTGTAGGGGATTGAATTAGATGGCTCGGCGAACCATCAACTCTTTGATTTTTCCAATGGCTTGGGTTGGATTCAAACCTTTAGGGCACACGTCCACACAATTCATGATGGTGTGGCAGCGAAAGAGTCGGTAGGGGTCTTCGAGGTTGTCCAGTCTCTCGCCTGTGGCTTGGTCACGACTGTCGGCGATGAAACGATAAGCTTGTAATAGTCCTGCTGGGCCCACAAATTTATCGGGATTCCACCAAAAGGAGGGGCAAGAGGTGGAGCAACTCGCGCACAAAATACACTCATATAAGCCATTGAGCTCATCGCGCTCTTCGGGGGACTGCAAGCGCTCTTTCTCAGGGGGGAGCGTTTCGTTAACCAAATAGGGCTTGATGGAGTGGTATTGCTTGAAAAATTGTGTCATGTCCACAATCAAGTCGCGCACCACCGGCAGTCCAGGCAAAGGCTTGAG
>Ga0164297_10002939_pt1 | contig 16327 bp, 16 predicted proteins | sample GEODES058metaG_FD_113539 | JGI IMG/M metagenome (GOLD analysis project Ga0164297, IMG submission 113539) | Dystrophic lake water microbial communities from Trout Bog Lake, Wisconsin, USA - GEODES058 metaG | ecosystem: Environmental > Aquatic > Freshwater > Lake | place: USA: Trout Bog Lake...
ATCCCCTTTGAGGCGCTCGAGGCGGTTTCCTGGGGGAATCCGTAAATCCTCTAAACGTCCAGCAATTTCAAGCTGCCGCAACTTGCGACGGGCAATCCTTTCAAAGGATGCGAATTTACGGACCGCTCTTCCCTCAGAGAGAGCCTGTGTCTGCTTATCCGCAAAGGTAAGGATCACCCTCAAATAGTAACAGGTATCGTTAATAACGCAACACGTGTCTATTCGCGTGCACGCTGCCAGCGTGAAGACAAGCTTGGAATCACGCTTTATTGACTACTCATTCACTATGAGTAGGTCCAAAACCCACGTTTTATTACTCCCAAAACTCCCAAAACCCCTGCTTTTATAGGGTGTAACCGTTACATAGGTTACGTAACTTTTGTAAGGTGAGAAAGATTCCTTACATTACGGTCTCACCAATGTTTCGCGATTGACTTTCCCCAAAAGCAGATGTCAGAGCTCTGTGCTATTCTTTTACTGTCAAGAGAGAGGGACCGACAGTCCTCTGATGAAATCCAACAATGTCGGGCTGTTTATAGAAGAGTCGCGAAACACGAGGCGAATCTCTTAGAGAAGCAGACATGTAAGTAGCAAATTCTATGTTCGATGCTCCATGTCGTTTTATAACTCTAATAACTTCTATTGAAACAGGTAAACAATGTCCAGACCCGAAAAAATTACGTATGAACTCATAACAAAAATCTGCGAAGATATTGCTCGCGGATATTCTTACGATCAAGCCGCCCTCAATAATGGCATCTCAGCAAGCACATTCTTCCGCTGGGTCCGTAAGGGCAAAGAACCCGGCGCAGAACAAATCTACAAAGACCTTGTAAGGCTTGTTGATGAGGCCTCTGAATTTTCTGAAGCTGAAGCCCTTCAACTCATTCGTAGCGAAGCTCTTATCGGTCGAAACTGGAAAGCCTCAGCTTGGTTTCTAGAACGCCGATTCCCTGAAAAGTATGGGAAAAAGAGCATTATTGAACTCAAAAAAGAGGATTAATCCAATGAATAATGATGTATCAGAGATCATCAAAGACCTTGATTCGCGTAGAGCTATGGACCTAGAAGAGTTGGATAAATTAGCAGCACGCTTTTTTCAGCCAGCCTGCATAGGCGACAGTAAAGCAGCAGCGATATATCTCAAGATTCAAGAGCGTCGAGCAAAGCTACTTGGCCTCGACACACCTACTCAAATAAAGGTGGAGGTGAAATCATATGACGCCAACGAACTCAACAGACAATTCGAACTCCTCGAGAGAAATACAGATGGCCAAGGCGCGACTGCTCTGGATAAAGGAGCAAGCACGCCCTGAGCAAGTTCCACCGAGCCATTGCGATGTGGGTTCAGGCCGTGAAGATAAGCCGTGGGATTCATTTATCTATATGGCAGGACGCGGCGCGGGTAAGACTCGCGCTGCAGTTGAGTGGCTGAGTTGGGAGGCGATACGCCAACCAGAATCACGGTGGGCGATTATTGCTCCCACCATGAGCGATGCTAAGCACACTTGCATCGAAGGTGAGTCTGGTTTATTTGCAGCTCTCGATCGCTACGAAGTGCGCTATGACTACTTGCGATCTGCTAACAAGATCACCTTAGAAAATGGCGCACAATTCTTTCTCTATTCAGGAGAGGAGCCAGATCGTCTTCGTGGTCCGCAATTTCATGGTGCATGGTGTGATGAGTTAGGAGCGTATTCAAAACCTGAGATCTATGACCTCTTATTACCTGCGATGCGTCTAGGAGCGCATCCACAACTCATGATCACAACAACACCAAAACAAACTTCGTTGATGCGCGAGCTGATTAATATTCCAAGCCCAGGACGCGTGATTCGAAGGGGGACAACCTTTGATAACAAGGCCAATCTTCCTGCGAGCATGATAGAAAATTTGCGCGCTCGCTTTGATGGAACGAAGAAGGGCCGCCAAGAACTCTATGGCGAGCTACTAGATAACTACGAAGAGGCGCTCTTCTTTAGAAGCCATATTGATGAGAACCGACTTGATGAGATTTCAGGTCAGCAACCCTGGTATCGGGTGGTGGTGGGCGTAGATCCAGCAAATACGAGTAATCCAGATTCTGCGCTCACCGGGATTATTGTTGTTGGTGTATCGATCGATCGTCACTACTACGTTCTTGAAGATGGCTCCCTTCGTGGCCAACCTGATATCTGGGGGCAGAGAGCAATCGAATTGGCTACCAAGTACAAAGCAGATGCCATTGTGCTGGAATCTAATAGTGGCGGTGAGATGGTAGAGGCGGTGATTAAAAATCTTGACCGGCGAGTAAAAACTAGATTAGTTCGTGCGAGTAAAGGAAAAGATATTCGCGCTGAACCGATTGCGGCGCTCTATGCAACAAAAAAAGTGCACCATGTAGGCCCGTTACCGGAACTTGAAGATCAGATGTGCAATTGGCTTCCCAATGAACGAGGCCCATCACCTGATCGGATGGACGCTCTTGTCTGGGCGATCACCGATCTCACCGAGAACTACAGCCGCGCGATGCAATGGCTACATCTGATGAGTGTCCTGTGTCCAAGGTGCAATCTTCCGGTAAGCAAAGAGAAGAGGTTTTGCATGTCCTGCAATTCAGCTTTCTAGGCGTTGTTGATTATCGACCCAGGCGCGCGCCGGCGCCTGGGGAGGTGAGAATGCCGCGCTCGCGTGCAAGTTGCAATCTGTTGCGGACAGTATTAATTGAAATCTTGAGATCAAGTGAGAGCTCGCGCACCGCCGCCGACTCCCCCCATGCAGTCAGCGTTTCATATCTCCAAGCCGTGTAAGAAACAATGTCGCTTCGATCGCGATCGATATAGGCATGGACCTTGAGAAGGTGCTCGGTCATGAGCGATCCCCAGAGCGATGAAAGATTTTGGCGCAATCCAATCGGGTCTAGGGGTGAAGAAGTTGGTGGATTAGCTAGGGCTTTGCGTAAAAATGCAGTGGGCCGACCTTGGAATTCGACCACCTCCAAGGCGATGAGATCAACTCGATCCTTGTGAGTTCTGGAGAGGATGTGGAGATAGCCGGCTGTGGTCTCCGATGCGCTCGCAGCTAAAACACCTTTGAATTCTATTTCCACCAGATCATTCTAAGAAGTTTGCCAACACAATCGATCTTGACAACAAGTGCAGTTTAAATATACTAGACTTATATGGGGTTGACCCACACCCCACTTAGGAGCAAAAAATGATCCTTGATGAATTTGCGGCGTACTGCTGGACTTTCCTGCCAGTCACCAAAAAGACGATTTCTAACTACAGGGGTGCTTATAATCGAAATGTCTCGCCAAAGCTGGGCATGAAAGATTTGGCGGAGATCTCGAAGAAGGATTTTCTCGACGTCTTTGCGCCCCTTGCTGCGCCGAACTATTTTCAAACTCTCATGGCAACGAGAGTGATTTATCGTGAGGCTCTCAATCGAGAGATTGTTTTGACCTCGCCCGTCGCAACGATCACTGCACCTAAGTCCAGACCAAAAGCTCAAAAATTTCTCACGTGGGAGGAAGTTTCACAAACTGATTTTGGAAAGTTTGATTCGCACATTAAGTTTTTGGCCCTGCACGGTCTGCGTTGGGGGGAGGCAGTTGCGCTGCGCGAATCCGATATTTACGACGAGAAGGTTCACATCAATAAGAGCATGTATGGTCCAACAAAAACACCATCTGGTGTGCGCGAGGTTCCGTACTTTGGGTATTTCAAGCAGTTTCCGAAGACGCGGGTGGGAATTGCGAGGGCGTTGAAGGAATACGGGGTGACCATTCACTCACTTCGAAAAACCTACGCGTACTTTTTAAAGACCAACGACGTGCACGTGACTACCGCAGCCAAGTTTTTGGGTCATGCTGATCCGATGGTAACTTTAAAGATTTACACGATGGTTCGAGATAACGAGATTGATGAGATTGGCGTTAGATTGAAACAGGAGTTGCTGTCTTAGCTTTTTGAGCAATCTGCTCCGAAATCCACTTGTAGGTCTTTTCTATTCCTACCTCAAGGCTTTGCTCGTAATCCCACCGGAGAATTTCACGAATGAGAGTGTTATCGGAATTCCGCCCCCGAACACCTAATGGACCAGAGACATGCTTTTTGGCGATTGTTTTACCCGCCACTTTTGCCGCTATATCCACGAGCTGATTAATAGTCACCATCTCTTCCGAACCAATATTGACAGGTCCAATAAAGGATGGATGATCCATTAGTCGCCTGGTGGCCTCGATACATTCATCAATGTATAAAAAAGATCGCGTCTGGTTACCGTCTCCCCAAACTTCAATCTCGTCGATTTGGCCGGCATATGAAACCTTTCGACAAATGGCAGCTGGTGGTTTCTCCCGCCCGCCATCCCATGTGCCTTCTGGTCCAAAAATATTGTGGTACCTAGCGACACGAACGGGAATACCGTGATTGCGGTAATACGCGAAGTACAAACGCTCGCTGAACAATTTCTCCCAGCCGTACTCGCTATCTGGAGCTGCAGGATAAGCGGAGTCTTCTTTGCAATTTGGGCTGTCTGGATTCTCCTGATTATAGGAAGGGTACATACAAGCTGAACCACTATAAAAAATTTTCGTGATGTTTAAATTTACTTTAAAGTTCAATTGGCGAACCAATTCAAGAACATTTAGGTTTATAACTGCTGAGTTATGCATGATTTCTGCATCATTCGCACCAGAAAAAACAAATCCCGCTCCGCCCATATCAGCCGCGAACTGATAAATTTCATGAAAGGTCGAATTTCTGTCGCTAAGTCTAAGAGCATTGTCTACTACATCAATCTGACGTAGGTCACCAATGATAAATTCATCTGCTAAAGTCTTTGAAAATTCTGGATATTTTAAATCTACACCTCGTACCCAATACCCCTCGGATTTCAATCGTTTAACCATGTGACTACCAATGAAACCCCCTGCACCTAAAACCAGAGCGAAACGTTTTCCCATCACAACCTCCATGGAAGCACATACTTTTCGTTAGACTATTCCAGTGAATTTGCCACTCAACTTATATAGACTACTTCAAAGCTTTAAGAAGCGTCAAGAAGTTCAGTTTCTTCAACGATATTTAGAAGCCTCCGATTTGGCTCCGGCACGAATGAAAGAGTTTTTCCTGCGAAGAAGATTCAAAGGGACTCCATTGCAAGGCTTCGTAGATGGAGTCGTACAGAAATTCCCATTCCCAATAAGTTATAAAATTCGTGATTTCCAGAGAAAGGAAATTTCAGCTCAATTTGCCTATAGCGAATTATTCACAAAAACGTTTAAGTATTTCACTTACAGAGAGATTTCAAGATCTACAAATAATCCATGGGAAATGACCAAAGTTATATACGGGAATGCGTATTTTAGAAAGAAAGTTTCTACAATTCCGCACGGAGAGGATCCACGGCTTTTCTCTTACAGACAAGAACCGTGGATATACATACAAATTTACAATGAATTAGAGCGAGATGTTGAAATACGGATTCGAAATCTTGTAACTGATATCGAATATAAACTGTATTCCCCTTTAGGATTTAACGGGAAAAATTGGGTTCCATTTGAAAAAGATGATCAGTTGCACTTTATCTATTCACTTGAACCCCTAGTCGTTCTGAGAATGACTTTAGACCAACAGGGTATTCCCGAATTGCAACAAGTTTTTTCTAGGAAGAGTTTTAAACCGGGGTGGGAGACTAATTTTGATAAGTCCATTGGAAGGATTCGAGGGGGGACCCCTGGAATAAACTTCGAAGATAGGATAATTGGATTCACACATCAGGTTCATGATGTGCCGAACTATCAGTATCACACTCTTGGCTTATTCACACTCAACTTAAATAATTTTGACCTAAAATTAATAGCACTTTCGGAATTGTCACCAGGATTTCTCATTGATTCTTACGGTATTACTTTTACTAAGAGAAACATACTTCTTTATTGTTCTGTAGTTGAGGGTGATTTGCATAGATTAAGTTCAGACGTCTCAAATATCGTATTTTCTATTAAAAGAAAAACTTTAATTAACTGGCTAATCAAATCCAATGAAAATTTGAATCATTAAAATTGACTTCTCGAAATTGTTACAAACTTAGTCAGTATAAAAATTTTAAATTCATTAAATTTGTCTTTGCTTTATTATCTATTTTGAATTTCTCATTATTGCATTGCAGACTTTTCTGGTCCTAATTATTTTTTTCTATTTCCTGAAGATAGATATCAGCAAATAAATTATTATTGAAAGCAAAAGCACACACTCTAAATGTCGGATTTTGATCGAGAAAACTATTTGTGGCTTGCACTACACCATACGTAGTGTCGTAATAATAATCAGTCATGATGTAGTCATTCATTCCGATAATTCCACCAGGATTCAATAGTCTAGAGGCGAGTTCAATGTCTCTACTCACGTCTTCGAATGTGTGTCCCGCGTCGATATAAATAAAGTCAAAGCGCTGGCCAGAGGAGATTAAGGAATTCAAGACTTCTGAACTTTCTCCGCGCTCTAATTTTACGTTAGGCAGTGATTCGAATCTTCTCTTTACGTACTGAAAGTGATTCTCAGGAGTAAATCGTTGTTCGCCAAAAACATAATCGGCGGCATCAAAAAAATCTACAAGAGTCATTCTTGATGGCTGAAAATTTTCAATCAGGAACTGTGCAAAATCTCCCGCAAGTGTCCCAATTTCCAAGAACGCTTTACCCTTCAAATCAAGTGATAGGCAGGCATTCTCACGGGTCCAATGAAGGCTTGCTCCCGCCAATCGCGATTCTTCAACAGGCTTCGGAATTATTATGCGTGTTGAACGATCCAATGCTTCGCTTCGATTTAGATTACCCGTCTGAATGGTCATATTGTTTAACTTTTGTCGTACTCTTCGAATGAATAGCCCCATAGAACAATACTATCGTGTAGCATCGAGTACGAGGGAAGGATTTGTTTTGCGAAACCTACTTAAAAAAATCTACAAAATTGTAATCCTAATTCCGGGGGTGAAAGCCGCTTTAGCTCCATTGGTCGGAAGGGCACGACATTCGAACTTCAATTTTAATAAAGCAACGTCACTTGAAGTGCGCATAATTTTTTTGGAATCTGTGATTGCTGGTCTAGAGGAGAGACTGTCAGATCTGGAAGACCAGCGTTGAAGACTACCGTTGTAATTTGTTCAGTTGATCGACCCATTGAACTTTTAAATTGCGTTCGAGCTTTGGGCCAAATGCACTATTTGCCGGAAGAATTGATAATAGTTTTAGGCCCAAACCAGGGAGATTCCTTAACCGCTTTAAAGTCAGTGGCCACTCCGTTCCCCATGAGAATCTACGAGACCACCCAGCGTAATTTATGTTGGTCCCGAAATATTGGACTGAAAGTCAGTGAATCTGATTTCATCGCTTATATTGATGACGATGCGATTCCAGAGCCAAATTGGCTCAGAAATATTGTTATTCCTTTTGCAGACCCAAAAATTGGGTTAGTGGGTGGGTGGACAAGATTTAAAAGTTCTATGAAATTTCAGAACCAGAATCAATCAGTAACCGAGAGTTTAAGAGTGCGGTCTTTAGTCGTTAATGAAAAACCCGGGAAGCATGAATATTTCTCACCGCTAGGAGCAAACTTCGCCATCCGGCGTAGCACCGGAATCGATTTGAACGGATTCGATAATTACGTCGAGTGGTGGGGAGACGAAGCAGACTTTGCAATCAGAATGAGCAAGACACAATATGTGGCGACTTTTGAGCCCTCCGCGATAGTTCACCATTTTCAGGCAAATTCAGATTTTCGAAAATCAGTCGTTAGTGAAGTGAACGTGCGAACACCTTGGAGATCACGTTCATACTTAATGGCAAAACATAGCAAGTCCATCAAATTCTTAGGATCAATACTTGAGACAGATTTCGAGGTTTCAAAACAATCCCTTGAGTGGGCACGGATAAACAATGAGCTTGAAAAAGATGATTACTCGCGTTTAATCCAGGAGATACGTGATGGAATAAGAGAAGGTATTAAATCAGGAGTAAAGAATCGAAAAATACAGCACTCGGGTTTAGATCAGATCAATGAAAATTTAGTTCCAGTCCATAAAGTAGGTGTCAAACTCTCTAAAGAGAACTACACTGGTCTGGCTCCAATATTCGTATATCGGGAAGAACCCGGAAAATCCGCAGGCGGCATCACTAATTGGATAACCGAGATGTGTAAGGAATTTGGGGATAAGGGAATTCCGTCATTGTACATATGCCAAAATAAAAATCTGGAAATAACTTCAGTCAACTATTTGGAAGGATATTGGATATTCCAAGTCGGAAATGATCTTTACTTTAATCTTGAATTTGCAAGGCAGACATTTCCACCGGATTTGCAAATATTTGGAATCATGGCGCGAAATTTAATTAACATTATTTCTGAGGGTTTTTCTATATCTGACATAATTGTTCCTTCTTTTGAGGGTATAGGCAATCTCTTCATTGATGACGCAAGACTTGTCACGACACTACATACCTCAACAAGAGAATCACTTGAAAACCACCCAAATCTGCCTTTCGACCGAATGACGCAAATTAGGGTTGATATGATTAATCAGTTAGAAAGTGAAATCATCAAATCGAGTCAGAGAATTGTTGCAAACTCGCTTCAAATTGCCAAAAAATTAGGTTTGAGAGACTCAACTAGATTTAGAGTTATCCCCCATGGGATAAGAATTTCAAAACCAAATCAGGTCGATCCAAATGTGCCCTTAAAAAAAGAGGGGCCTCAAGTTGCATTTATCGGTCGTTGGGAACCGCGAAAAGGCTCATCCTATTTACCGGATATTATTTCTAAAATTCTCGATAGTGGAATTTCGGTCACAATTGTCGGTGGGGATCCATTTTTAGAACGAAGAAAAGCTTTAGGCAAGCTTGGGAGTAGTCAGAAAAAAAACTTAACTGTGCTAGGCGTCGTGGAAAAATCTAATTTGCATGATGTCTATAAGAATTCTGATGTTGTGATTATCCCTTCAGTTTATGAATCCTTTGGCCTTGTGGCTATAGAAGCACTTTCGGCTGGCTGCGGGATTGTTGCATTTTCCGGAAGTGGAATTGAAGAATCAGCGGGTAACTGTGTAAATGCGGAGTTTAGCCCGGTAGGAGATGTTGAAGATTTTGTAGAAAAAACGTTGAAACTAGCAAATAAAATTTTCAGTAACTCCAGTCTTCGAAATAAATCCAGTGACTACGTGATTGCTAATTTTTCGTTAGACAAAATCTCTGATACGTTCCTTAGCTACCTAAGAAGCACCAGAATTTAGAACAGCCAAGGAACGTGCTTTAGAATTCCCAATTTGCTCTCATGAACAGCAACCACATCCCACTCAAGATCCGGTTCATAATCAAGAGGAGAACCACTTCTATCAAAACCAATTGGTCTTCCGAGGAGATCAAAAATTTGATAACCAAATCCAGTCAAGAAATTGTAGATGCTTCGATAATCGTAATTGCCCTTAGCCTTCATAAAATTCGGTGATACTTCAATGAACAGATTTGGTTTGTACTTTAGAAGTAACTTCGAAGCTCCCCGCAAAGCGAATAGCTCGGCATACTGTACATCGAACTTTATTAAGTCTACTTCGGTAAGACCAACAAGTAAGTTATCGAGGCTATTACTTGTAACTTTAAAGAAGTTATTTCCAAATTCAACTTGGGGCGATATGAGCGAAAGTGACCCAAAATTGTTATTTACCTTAAAATCCTGAACAGGTATTTCATATTCTTTCGACGCCGAGTCAGCCATTGACTCTATAACATGCCAATTTGAATATTCTTGAAGTTTCAAATTACTGGCACAGAGTTCAGCTATTTGCGGATGACCCTCGATAGAAATTACCTGCCCACTTCCAGACTTCCAATTCAACATCGCGACTGAATGATGTCCGATAAATGCTCCAACATCCACAAAAGTACCCTCGACTTTACTTAGTGATTTAAATATTTCAATATGTTCCCAAGCCCAGTGGCCGATTTCACGAATATTTTGGCTAACTGTTGAATCATTGCGAATTACGTACAGCTTTCCCGCCCTTGCCTGTGTCAAGTCACAATCCTCATCAAGATTTATGAGTGTTACTTTGGTGTTTTCAGGTGTGAAACCTCTCATGTCCCGAACTGTATCGGATACCCTAAATCCATGTTGGTAGCAAAGGATGTGGCTGTACTTGTTCCAGCCTTAGATTGTGACCGACAATTACATGACATGATTAGTCACGCTCTACGTGATGAAACCCTGGAAGCTGAATCCATATTCGTGGTCGTTGACGGCGGTCGGATCGAGAACGAAACTAAGAACGATCTCGAGGCTAGAGGGGTTAAATTCAAAATACGTGACGAAAGAGGGGGAGTTGCGGCAGCTTTAAACTCTGGGCTTGAAGTCATTGTAAGGAAGTATGTAAGACGGATGGATGCGGATGATGAATGGATCAATGGGTCCTTGAATTCCGATGTATTGAGTTTATTAAGTAACTACACTTTGGTATTCGGATATTCGTTGAACAAGAAGAAAGGAAAGTATTCTAAATCTGTCATACCTGACCTTCCTGAAGGTGAATTAAGTAAATTAGCTTTTTTGGCTGGCAATCCTATTACTCACCCAACAGTCTGTTTTGACAGAATAATAATCCAAGATTTGGGCGGCTATGCACAATTTGCCTTGGCAGAAGACTTCGAACTTTGGATGAGATTATTGCTTCGAGGGTACACAATCTATAACTCAAATTTGCCAGCTGTCGTGTACTCTCGGGATCACAACTTTGCTTCCAGAAAATTATTCAGTAAAAATGTATTAGATGAAGTCCGTCAAGAATGGCTTGAGCTAGTTGGGGTTAATTTTGATTTAACCGAACATTACTTGGAATTAGCAATTTGTAGAAAAATAGAATGTCAGCACACTGCACTCGATGTGAGAAAATATAAGAAAGACTTATCTAAAACGCTCAATAAATTGAGACAATTACCCATTCAACGGCGTCTATATATGAATATTTACATTAGAAGCATTATTACATTAACTTTCCATGAGTCTAAATTGAAGACTTTTATCTTTTTATTTGGCGAAACAATACAAAATCCATCATCGTTACCGAGTTTCTTACAAGTGTATTTACAAGACAGGTGGAAACTTTTGAAATTCAAGAGGTCGGTTACGCGCTGCTAGATAGTGGGGGAATTTCTCTGACTTGGGCCAGGATCAAGCTCTGACCTAATAATTATCATTAGCTCGATCGTAAAAAAGGAGGTACCAAGCCAAACAAACTCCTGATAACGCGCTATAAAGGTTAGCTTCTAAACCTTTGCCGACCTAACATGCTTTAAAACCGCGGTCTCCGCTGTGGCAGGCCGATTTCCTCGACCCCTATACGTGTTAAGTTCTATATGTATAACATGCTCTTCAAACTACTGGTCAAAACTGTTGATGGCACCTTTAAATATTTTTTAGAAATCTTGCGAGCAGATCCTCAAAGTGCATATTTGTATCAGATCTTTTCAGTTGAAGATATAAGTAACTTGAGTTAATTGGATGGGCCAGTTAAATACCCACCTGTGGCTTAGGGCAAACCAAAAGAATAAACTAATTGCTACTTTTTAGAAGTCTTTGGCGTAGGAAGAACTAACTTTGGTACGTGCATTGCAGAAGTTAAACTTGATAAATATCTGCTTAATCTATCTGAGTTGAATAATTGGGAAAACGACCTGATTCTGAGTGGACAGTTAACTTCTGAGCTCTCGGTAGAGGTCCGCATGAGACCGAACCATTTTGTCAAGGCTGAATTCCTTGGTTGCCCGGTATCTGCCCTTATCGCCTTGAGTCCGTATCAAAGCGGGAAATGATGTGAAACGATTAACAGCACTCACAAGTGCATCAACACTCCTAATTGCTATCAGCCCAGTTACCTCATCTTGAATGACTTCTCTATTTGAGCCAACATTAGTTGCGATAACGGGAAGTCCCGCTAGTTGCGCCTCTATAAGAGCGACTGGCATGCCTTCGTTATCCGAGGTGGAAATAGCGATGTCTACGGCTGACCAGAAAGTTGCTGCATCTGTCCAACCAATTACTTTTACATTTTCTGGAGCATTCAACTTGATGGTCTCCAAGAGTTCGCCACCACCAGCCATAACAAATTGAACATCGGGTATGCGTGACGCCACTTGCAACAGTAAGTTTGGATTTTTTACAGAAGCCATCCGAGCCATCCACCCGATTAGAATTCCGGATTCATTTACTCTGATTGATTTTCGTGCTTCTGACTTATCCAATAAATTAAGCGCTTCTACTCCTGGAGAAATTGAAATCCACTTTTGTCCGACACCGATTCCAGCTTCGCGTAAGTCTTTGCCAACACTGAGTCCGACAGAAATCAGCACATGAGCCCGAGGAGCTAACCATTTTTCAATAAGAGTAATTATTTTCTTCTGAAGTGAAGAAAATGACTGATCTTCAAAAAGATGGCCATGAAAAGTATGAATATGTATGTACGGACCTCGCACTAAGCGGCCGATAAGACCAGCTTTGAAAGTATGTGTGTGGAGAATCTCAGGCTTACACTCGCGAACAATGGCACGTAATTCACGCCACGCTTTGTAATCATTAACGAGAGAAATCTTCCTCCCTAAATGATTAACACGCACTAGAGGAAGTTGTGACACTAAAGGATCTTCAACTTCTGAACCCTGAACAAAGCCAGTAGCAAGTTTGCTGTTTGGAATTGCTTGTACGAGTTTGCTCACATATCGGGCAGTTCCGCCCACATTCATTCGGGCAATGACGTGAAGGACTTTAGTGGTGGACATCGGCTAAATATGCCTGCACTACTTCATTGGGAGATCCAAATGCTTTTGGTGCACCATCTTCAAGATAAATTGCCCGTGTAGACATGCTCTTTACAGCCTCCAAGTCGTGAGAGACAAGAAGTACTGCGCAACCACTATTCATCATTTCAACAGTTCGAGCCGCTGACTTTTCACGAAAATCTTCATCTCCAACCGAGAGAATTTCATCGATGAGCAGGAGATCCGGAGTTTCATCGGTTGCCGTTGCAAAGGCTAAACGAGCCACCATTCCTGATGAGTATGCACGGATTGGAACATCGAGATGTGCTGTAAGCCCTGCCCATTCTCCAATTGCCTCAATACGAGATTTCATCTGCCGCACTGAGCGTCCAAGCAAAGTCCCATAGAGCATAATATTTTCAGCACCAGTCAGCTCCGCATTAAATCCTGCCCCAAGTTCGATCATCGGAGCAACACGTCCGCGGACAATTACGCGACCAGAAGTTGGTGGCAGAACTCGAGCAACAACTTTGAGAAGAGTTGATTTACCAGCGCCATTGCGCCCGATAATCGAAACTGTTTCACCTCGTGCGATATCAAATGAGACACCATTGAGAGCAAAGAATTGCTCATATTCCATTCGGCGTTTGATTGTTTCAATTGCTGTCTGTTTAAGTGAAGAAACTCGATGGCGCGTGCGGCGATACGCCATTTTTACATCTGTAACTTCAACTATCTTTTCGGCGCTCATAGCTTGGCCACCACCTTTGGCCACTGTCGCAAGAACACCACGAAACCAATTAGAAAGAGCGCAATGGCAGAGCCACCCATCATGAGCCACTCATGAAAAGTTGCGACAGCATTCCCACCAAAGACATCTCTAAATACTTGGAGATAGGAGGTCAGTGGGTTAAGCAGAATAACTCTCTTAGTGTGGGGGCCCAGAACAGAGATGGGATAGAAAACCGGAGTCATATATTGGAGCGCCATCAAGAAAATTGTGATGAGGGATCTGGAATCGTCGAAATTGATGTAAGCAATGGCAAGTAAGAGCGAAAACCCTGTTGCAAAAAGTGTCATGCATCCAACGACAATAAGAACCAATGGAAATTTCCAGGTAGGTGTTTGTCCACTAATAAGTAGCACTGCGGTTAGAGGAATAAGTCCAATGAAGAAATTAATTGCACTGGAAATAGTTGATGAGAGCGCAAAGATTTCTGGCCTCACATAAACTTTTGTTAAGACTCCAGCACCAGATGCAACAGAATCAGCCCCCATAGTGAGTCCTTGATTAAACAAAGTCATAAGTAGGACGCCTGAAAGCAAATAGGGGAGAAATGCCTGCCCGCTTGGAAGGCGCGATTTAAATACAGTGTTGAATACATAGAACATGACGGCTGTTGTGAAGAGTGGATTAAGCAGCGACCACCAAATCCCGATAACAGAGCGCTTGTAACGAACAGTTAAGTCTCTGGCAATTAAGAGCCGAAGTAATCCGCGGTTCTCATAAATTGCCTTAATTTGAGAGATGACTGGGGTCTGCTTAATCGAGGAGTCATATACCTGCATGGGTTTATTTTAGGTGATTGGCGATATCAGAGATAATGGAATCGAGTGAAAGTTTGGGTACCCACCCAACAACACGCTTAATTTTGGAGATATCAGGGATTCGCCTCTGCATATCTTCAAATCCAGCCGCGTATGCCTTCTCATAAAGGACCTTTTCAATAATGCTAGAGGACCCAGTTGATTCAATAATTTCGTAAGCAAGATCTTCAATAGTGATTTCTTCATCGTTACCGATATTAAAGACCTCACCCAATGTCGCATCTGAATCAATGACCGCAAGTAAACCTTCCACTGCGTCGTAAACATGGCAGAAGCAGCGAGATTGTGATCCAGTTCCATAAACGGTGAGAGGTTCATTTTTTAGTGCAGCTGAAACAAAGCGAGGAACAACCATTCCGTAATGGCCTACTTGGCGCGGCCCCACAGTATTAAAAAATCGAACAATCCTTACACCCAGCTTCTTCTCTTGGTAATAGAAATATGCCATTGACTCATCAATTGCTTTCGCCTCTGAGTACGACCAACGGCTTTTTAAAGGAGAACCAACGATCCGATCTGATTCTTCATTGAGTGCGCCTCCTGCATTTTTGCCGTAGATCTCTGAAGAGGAAGCGATCAATACTTCTTTGTGGTGTTTATGGGAAGCTTCTAAAATATTTTCCGTTCCCCGCAAATTGGTTGTGAGTGATTCAAGTGGCTTATCCACAATAGTAAAAACACCGACTGCAGCAGCAAGGTGGATGACGTGATCTGCTGAGGCAACAGCTTTATCTACGATTTCGGAATCTAAAATTGAGCCTTCGATGAGTTCGAAGGAAGCGTTGCTTAAAAGATGCTCAATGTTCTGTTTATTACCAGTAGAGAAGTTATCGAGGACGACTACAGAATCTCCACGCTTTATGAGTGCATCGCAGAGATGGGAACCAATAAAGCCTGCCCCTCCGGTTACCAAGTACTTCATGAGTAGCCGCCACGACTATTAAGGATTTGAGTCGATCCCAGCGCTTTTAAATCTACATTGCCATGAGGATTAACAAGAATTGCGAGGTCAAAATCTGAGCTAAGCGAGACAGATTTTTCGCCATTCCATTCTTGGATCAAGTCGTCGTGCCACTTCACATCAGCTCCCCTTGCTCGAAGCTCTTTGATCAAACTCTCAGCTGGAGTTTCACGCACATCAGCAACTTCAGGCTTATAGGCAACACCAACCACAACAATCTTTTTATCCTTCAAATCTCCCAAGATTCCTGTAGCAACGCCCGTGAAGTAAGTTGCAAGCGAATGATTAACATCGTTAGCAAGGTCAATAAAGCGAGTTGGAACTTTGAGCTCACGAGCTTTTGCAACCAAATAAGAAGGATCAACAGGAATGCAGTGCCCACCTACTCCAGCTCCCGGATAGAAAGGCATAAATCCATATGGCTTGGTAGCAGCGGCATCGACGACTTCACGGACATCAATACCTAGGGCAGCACAAAACTGAGCAATCTCGTTCACGAAGGAGATATTGACTAGACGAAAACTGTTCTCCAAGAGCTTGGCAGTCTCAATAACTTCAGGAGAGGAGCCAACTGTTACTGAGCCAACGAAGGTCTTGTAGAAAGCCACTGTACGTTCGGTAGCGGCAGGAGTCAGGCCAGCGACGAGCTTAGGGGTGTTGGTGACCGTCCATTGCTTGTTGGCAGGGTCGATGCGCTCAGGTGAATATGCGAGATCGTAGGGAACCCCAGCCTTATCGAGAGTCTCTTTGATCAGACCCCTGGTTGTTCCTGGGGAGACCGTCGACTCATTGATAATGAGTGAATGTGGGTTCAAGTGTGAAGCGATTGAATCGAGTGCGCTGTTCAAATTAGAGAGGTCAGGTTTGCGTTCGTCGTCTAATGGTGTCGGCACACATATAACAACAACATCAGAATTTTTTACAGAGTTAAAACTATTTTCAAGACTGTAGCGTTCAGTTTTTAACGCGCCAAC
>Ga0164297_10002941_pt1 | contig 16325 bp, 17 predicted proteins | sample GEODES058metaG_FD_113539 | JGI IMG/M metagenome (GOLD analysis project Ga0164297, IMG submission 113539) | Dystrophic lake water microbial communities from Trout Bog Lake, Wisconsin, USA - GEODES058 metaG | ecosystem: Environmental > Aquatic > Freshwater > Lake | place: USA: Trout Bog Lake...
CCGGGTCTTGCGTCGCGATGCCTGGTATTGGCTGTGGTTCTTCGCTGCCGGGGATGGCGAGCAAACGATCTGCGTGCAACTGCACGTCGGCCAATTTCACGCCATTGACGGCGATACGATAGGTTCCGGGTTCCAACTCCGGATTATCGACGACGGCGATGGGGGGAAATGCAAAGCCCAATTCGCTTTGCTTTGCTTGGCGTAATTGCCGCGCCAATTCGCGAAACTCGCCGACGCGGGTGCCCAGCGTGGAGGCGAGGATCGGATCGACTTCGATCGTCAGTGTCGCTTGGCTGGGGTCGAGCCGCGGTGCCTCGGTGGCTGGTTGTGCCAAAGCGGTCGGTGCGGGTGGCGGTTTCAGGCGGACGAGCAGCCAAGCCGGCGGAATCAGGCAGAGCAGTCCCAGCAGCGGCATCCAGGCAAAGACCAGCGCCGCGATGGCCAGCCCACCGATCAGCAGCATTTGCCGGCGTCTGTTGGCCGGTGTGCGCGAGGACTGACGGTTTCCGGCGGAGAATATGAACAGCGGGTAGACGCAGGAGCATGAACCGATCGCCTGCCAAGCCTGCCACGCCAGGGCGATACTGAGCAGAGCCAGCAAGCTGGCCTGATCGGTCCTGCCGGTCGCCAGCAGGATCACGAAGGCGACGATGATGATGATGACGCTGGAAAGGTTCTCACCAAGGATGAATTTACTGATGCTGTCGAACAGGCTGTATGATGTCGTCAGGGAGTCGATGCCGGTCCGCCGCGCGCGGGCCTCTTCGAAGGTGATCATGCCATTGGACAGGTCTGCATCGATGGCGATCTGCCGTCCGGGCACGGAATCGAGGTAGAACCGCGCCATCACCTCGGTCGCGCGGGAAATACCTTTCGACAGTACGAATAAATTGGTGATGCACAGCGCGGTCAGGATCAGCCCCAGCACCGGTAGGGACTGGTTTTGTAGCATGTCCGTCAGCAAGGCCAGTGCATTGCCGATGCCCGTGCGTCCGCCACTGAGCAGTGCCACGACGGCCAGGACGCCGAATAATGATCGCAGGCCGATCGTGCCCAGTATCAGGCCAGGTACGACTAGATACATCCGGCTTGTGTCGGATTTCCCGTTGAACAGGAAGATGAAGATGTTCGTAACGATCATAACGAACATCGTCGTGTCGATCAGCATCGGTGCCGCCTTGCGCGGTTTGGCGGGCTTAGCGTGTCTTGACGATTTCCGTCATCGTCACGCCTAGACGAGATCCCGAGATCACCACGACTTCACCGCGTGCGATGCAGCGTCCGTTGACATGGATATCGATCGGTTCGCCGATCCGCCGGTCGAGTTCGACGACGGCGCCCCGGCCGAGTTTGAGGAGTTGCGAGATCGGCATGACGGCGCTGCCCAGTACGGCGCTGAGTGTGACGCCGATGTCGAGCATGGAAGTCATCTTGTCGATGGCGATATCGTCGTCCACGTTTTGTAGACCTTTCGGTTAGAAGTCAGGTGCCCTCATTTTCGTCGTCGAGGTCGATTTGTCCTTCGGCCACCAGGGTGCGGATGATGCCCAGCAGATTCGACCGTGCCTCATTCACGTCTTTTGATTTCACCTTGCCCATTTCGTTGAAGCGTTGTTCGAAGGCTTTCGCGGCACGATTGGACAGGCTGCCGAGGATGCGCGCGCGATCGGCCGCAGCCACGCCTTTCAGGGCGACGCACAGTAATTCCTTGTCCACGGCGGCGATAACGATGGCCAACGATTCCACCGAAAGGGCCAGAAAGTCCTTGAAGGTGAACATGTGGATTTCGATCTGGTCCGAGACATCGGTGCTGCGCAAGCGCAACAGCGACAGCAGCCTGTTGGATCGTTCCGCATCGAGACTGTTCAGGATCGATGCCGCGGCCCGGGGTGGCGACATGGAGGTCGCATTGCCCATCGAACTGTATATTTCCTGCTTCAACGCATGTTCCACGAGTATGCGCAGATCTTCCTTAACCGGCTCCATCTGGGCGACGCGCAGCAAGACATCCACCGTCAGGTCTTCAGAGAACTGCCCAACCACGCGCGCGGCGACCGGCGGGTCGAACAGCGAGAGCACGACGGCGATGGTCTGCGGGTATTCGCTTTTAAGGTAGGAGGCGATCGTGTCGTCGCTGGTGTTGGCGATGAATTTCTTCAGGTCATCGCCGGTGCGCAGGACGGCTGATTGGCGGGGGGTGGCACCGTCCTGCTGGCCGTCCGCGTCTTCCGCGGGGTCATTGCGGATTTGCCGGCGGTAGCGTTTCAGGAATTCGCGGCAAGCGCGGTCGAAATGTTCCACACGCGGATCGGGCTTGCCGGCGACGACATCGCGCAATGCCGGCACCACGGCCTCATCCATCCGCGCCAGCACGTTGCGTGCCTTGTCGGGTGAAATCGCCATCGTCAGGTTGGCGATCTTACGCAGACCTTCCTGGGGGTAGTTTGTCACTGAACCTTCAACCCTAACCCGACATGGCTGAGAGCCTTTGGCTTAGGACAGAATGGTTAAGCAAAACCTAAGGCTGGGTGGCCGAACGCCGAGTCGCAGCCGGGTCAGGCCCTTTGGCCGCGGCCTAGCGCGCCCACCTGCCGTGCCGTACGCGGCGGCGTTGACATCCCAGCAACCCGTCTCAGAACCCCAGCCACCTCGGCCGTCAGCGCCGCTCGGCTGGCCATAGCCATGCAGCGCCGCGCACACCCGAGGAATCACCGTGCTTGTTGCGCAGAATCGGCGTGTGGATCGTGTCGCTGAAGGCGTGGACGGGAACCAATGCCGGCAGTTGTTGGTAGAGGTGGTCCATATTCGACAGCCCCCCGCCCAGCACGATCACATCAGGGTCGAGGATATTGATCACGGCGGCCAAGCCGCGTGCCAGCCGGTCCGCATGGCGGGCAAGGGCATCGATCGCCGCGCGATCGCCGGCCGCGGCCCGGGCCGGCAAAGCACGCGCATCATGCGCGTCCGGACCATCGCAGTCGCGTGCCAATGACGGACCGGCGACGTAGGTTTCCATGCAACCGCGTTTACCACACCAGCATGCGGGGCCGGCGCCCTCTGCCTCGGTCGGCCAAGGCAGCGGCGTATGACCCCACTCACCCGCAACGCGATGCGGTCCCTGCAGCACCCTGCCATGCGCAACGATACCGCCGCCGCAACCGGTGCCGAGAATAACGCCGAAAACCACCGCATGGCCGGCTCCGGCGCCGTCCGTCGCCTCGCTCAAGGCGAAGCAATTGGCGTCGTTTTCTACTCTTACCTCGCGGTCGAGCAGGGCGCTGATGTCTTTGTCCAGACAGTGACCATTCAATGCGATGGAATTGGCGTTCTTCACCTTACCGGTCGCGGGGCTGATCACGCCCGGAATGCCCAGCCCGACGCTGGCGCAGGCACCGATGTGGCTTTCCGCCATCTGCACCAAACCAGCGATGCAGGACAAAGTCTCCGCATACCCCTTGGGCGTTGGCACACGGTGCCGCATGGCCTCCTGCCCGACGGGATCAAGGGCGATGATTTCGATCTTGGTGCCGCCGAGGTCGATCCCGATACGATACTGTTCCATCATGTCCCAATCATTCCATTCCCAACGTTCCGCCCGACGTTCGGCATGGTGTCAACGCCGAGCCGGGAGGAACTTGGGTCTATAGGCACGGACAGGCGGGGGGGATTCACCGGGCTGCGCCAGGATTGGCATGCCTCACCGATGCAGGGTCAGGCGCGATCCGTTCCTGCCGACGTGTCGGTTACTGTGCCGTGATCCCGCCATCGACCACCAGCGCCGATCCGTTCATATAGCCAGCGTCATCGGAGGCCAGGAAGACGATCCCCTTGGCGATATCCGTCGTCGTGCCCAGGCGCCCCCACGGCACGGAATTGGTGACCATGCGGCGCGCCCCTTCCGGATCGTTGGAACTGGTGTGGCGTGCGCGGGCGTGGAACGTCATTTCCCCCATGTCGGTCTGGATCACACCCGGATGGATCGAATTCGCCCGGATCCGGTAGCCCTTGCGGCCAAACTCCAACGCCGTGGATTTCGTGAACAACGTCACGCCGCCCTTGGTCATGGAATAGAGCGGATCCAACTGCGAACCGACGATACCGGCGATGGAGGCGAGGTTGACGATGGCGCTGCCATGCTCGCTGTCCTTGGCGGCGTCACGCAGGGCGGGCGCGCACATCCGAGTGCCGAGGAAGACGCCGGTCATGTTCACGGCGACCAGCTTATGCCATTCGTCGAGACTGATCTCTTCGATGCTTTTGCCGATGAAGACGCCTGCGTTGTTGACCAGGATGTCCAATTTGCCGAACGTGCTGGTGGCTCGTTCGACTGCGGCTGTCCAGTCGTCCGGTTTGGTGACGTCCAGGTGGACATACTCCGCCTGTCCGCCCGCGGCGCGGATCGCGGCGACGGTTTCGGCGCCGACGCTGTCCAGTACATCGCCGATCACCAGCTTTGCGCCGGCCGCGGCCATCAGGCGTGCCGTTTCGCCGCCAATGCCGCGTGCCGCGCCTGAAATCAGCGCAACTTTGCCGTCCAACCTGCTCATCGCTTCCCCCGTCTATGGTTCCTGTCCGGCCAGACTAGGCAAAGCGACGGCATGCGGCAAACGGCCCTTTCCTGCTTGTGTCTTGCGATGCCGAGCAGGATCACCTCGCGGCAGGGCGTTGCGGCAGGAGAATGCCATTTGGTGGGGCCGATAGGTGCCTTGCGGACCCACATCACCCAATTCGCAGGTTGCGGGGACGCACCGCACCGTGTTTTGCGCGCCCTGCGCTGGCGGGTTACGCCGATGTCCGACCGGTAGGCCGGTGATCGAGGGGTGTCAGGCAGCCGAGCAGCGCGGGGATAAAAATAAAGGTCGCTATCAATGAGCAGCCAAGGCTGATCAGCAGCAGAACCCCCATGCTGGCGGTGCCGGGATGCGCCGACAGCGCCAAAGAGCCGAAGGCCGTCCCCGTGGTCAGCGCCGAGAACAGGATCGCGCGGGCTGTCGCGCTGCCCAAGGGGTTACGCTGCCCCGCTCGCCAGTTCATCACGAAGTAGATGTTGAAGGATACGCCGACACCCAGCAGCAGGGGCAGGGCGATGATATTGGCGAAATTCAAGGGCAATGGCAGCAGGATCGCGACCAGCAGCGTCAAGAGTGCCGATAGCAAAAGGGGCGCCATCACCAACGCAACATCCAGCGCTCGGCGCAGCAGCACGATCAGGATGATGGCAATGGCGATCAGGGCGTAGGTGGCTGCTTCGCGGAAGGCGGTGATGATCGTGCTGCTGGTGGCCTGGATATTGATGGCTGGTCCGCCTGCGTCCGGTGCGATGGCAAGCACCTGTTCGGCAAAGGCGCGCAAGCCGGCCGGCCCCCGCACCGCGGGCTTGGGATTGATTTGCAGCCTAGCCCGTCCGTCCGGCAGCACCCAGTCACGCGCGAAATCGGCCGGGATGGAAGCCGCGGTGATCGGTTCGGCCCGCAACGCGGTGCGCAGGCGGTCTAGTTCCTCGGGCAGGAAGTGGGTCAGCGCATCATTCAGCGCCATAGCAGACGCATCCGACGCCGTTTCGATCCTGCGCAGATCGGCGGCAATGGCCGCCAGCGGATGATCGGGCGGAAGTTTTCGCAAGGCAGGATCGATCTGTGCCAGGGCGGTCTTGGCCGCCAGCCGGATCTGGGCGGCGGTCACCGGCGCCGCGTCGCCGTGCGCTGCGAGTGTCGGGGAGAGGATGTCCCCGGCATCGTGCAGTATCGCCAATTTCGCGACCTGGTCGGGCGGCATGAAACTGTTGAGGCTGAGGGTCGAATCCACCAGGCTCTCCGCCTCCAGCTTGGCTGCCAGGGCCGCGGCGGTTTTCAGATCGGGTGCCAGGACCTCGGCCGTGTAGGGGTTGGTGATCGGATTACTGATCAGATCGCGCAGCGTCTGCATCGCTTCGGTGTGCTGGTTTTTTGTGTTCAGCGGGTCCGAATCGAACTGCAACCGCGGCGATAGGACAACGGCCAGCACGGCCAGAGCCGCCGATACGGCCAGGATCGGTCTGCGCCGGCGCACCACAAGCGGATCAAGCCGAGCGGCCCAGGCGAAACCAACCTCGGCTTGCACGCCCCTAGGCTGAAAGACGGTGATTGCGGCGGGCATGAAGGCAATGGTGCAGAGGAAGGCGATCACCATCCCTGCGCCGGCAATAAGCCCGAGTTCCGCCACACCGGAGAAATCCGTCGGGACAAAGGCCAGGAAGCCCGACGCGGTCGCCAGTGCGGCAATCAGGATCTGCACGCCCGCGCGCTTCGCCGTTTCCGTCAAAGCGCGGGCCGGGTCGCCGGTTTCATGGCGGTATTCGCGGTAGCGCACCGAAAACTGAATGGCGAAATCGACGGCAATGCCCACGAACAGCACGCCGAAACCAACCGAAACCAGGTTCAGGGTGCCGACTGCAAGGGCGGAAAAAAGCAGCGTCACCAGCAACCCTAGTATCAGTGTCATGAGGATCGGCACGATCAGCCGCCACGTGTGCACAGCCAAGAACAGCCACAGGGTGATCAGCACCAGGCTGCCGATCATGCCTTCGACAGCGCCTTCGGCGACCGAGGCGAATTCCTCATCGGCCAGGGCCACTTGGCCGGTGATGCGCACGCGGGCATCACCCGATTGCACATAGGGCAGTTGGGCGATCGCGGCCTGCATCGCCTCGGTCGCCGCGCCGCCGGGTTGCAACGAGCCGAAATCCTGCCGCACCTTTGCCAGCACGAATTTGTAAGGGCCGGCGAGTTTAGCCACCTCGGCACTGAGCAATGTCTGCCAGGATAGCGGCTTGGGATGACCATCCAGCGCATCGGCCATCGCCTGGTGGAAGCCTCGGATGGGCGTATCATAGGGGGTCAGGTCGGTGTCTGATTTCGTGACCCCCATGCCTAACAGCGACAGCGCGGAAAACAGGCCGCGCGCGGATGGATCGGCGACCAACTGGCCGAGGAAGGGTTGGGCGTCGATCGTCTGATCCATCAGCGTCGAAAGTTTCGCCGTCGGTAGCAGCAGCAGCCCTTCCTGTTGCAGGAACGGATTGGCGTCCGGGCGTCGGACGAAGGCGAAATGGTGCGTGTCCGCGGCGAGGCGGCGGGTTAGTTCATTGGCCGTGGCGTCGGCTTCCTCCGGCGTGCGGGCATCGACGACGGCGACCAGCACGTCATTGAATTGTGGGAAGGCGTGCGACAACGCCATGGCGTGTTGGCGCCATGGGAGGCTGGCGGAGAACATCGCATCCGTGTCGGTGGTGACGCCGATATGCTTGGCGGCGAACCAGCCGGAGAAGATGCCGAGTAGCAGGCCGCCGACAAGGAACAGGGCGGCGAAGCGGCGCGAGAGATCCACCAGGCTGGCAAGGCAGCGAATGAGCATACGATCGAGACGTCCGAAAGCGGAGGGGAGGGTGCGATACGAATTGGTAAGAATAAGGGTCTAGTCTCTCCGGCACGCCTTGGTCCATCGGAAAGGTATTGTGCGCTGGGCTGCGGGCAGCGGACCGCGTGCGATGCTGGCGCTGGGTGAAGAAAATTCCGCCATTTGGATGCCCTGACCGTATCGGGGCTGGCATAATCTGCGAAACTCAGCTTCGGGCTTGAGCCGAACGCGCGGCGCGGGTATACGCGGCGGCTTGCGCGGCCGGTCGGGATCGGTGGCGCCATATCAAGGACAGGTAGACATGAAATCCGGCATTCACCCCGACTACCACGAAATCACCATCATCATGACTGATGGATCCGAGTACAAGACGCGTTCCTGCATGGGCAAAGCGGGCGATACGCTGCGTCTGGATATTGATCCGAAGTCTCACCCGGCGTGGACCGGCGTGCAGCGCATGATGGACACCGGGGGCCAGGTGGCGAAGTTCAACAAGAAGTTCGCGGGTCTGGGCATCAAGAAGTAAGCCCGCGTCGGCGCATTACATTCACGTCATCCGATAGCCGCCGCCCCTTGAACGGGGCGGTTTGCTTTCTTACCTCCTGCAGTGTCGGGAATGCCCATTCGGGGTTCCCGACACGTTACCAACCAGGGTCTGCCCGTATGGGAGATCCGATCTCACAACCTTGCTTTGCAGGAGGTTATATCATGACGACTGTTGATTTTGCCCCGCTTTTCCGCACCGCCATCGGCTTCGACCGTCTCGCGCGGCTTGTGGATACCGCGTCGTCCGCCACGGACGCGCAGGCATACCCCCCCTATAATATCGAGCGTACCGGCGAAGACAGCTATCGCATCACCATGGCCGTGGCTGGCTTTCGACCCGAAGATCTGGACCTGACGGTGAAGGACAACACCTTGATCGTGTCTGGCCGCATTCCTGCCGATGCGCAGAAGTCCGAGGTTCTGTATCGCGGCATTGCCGGGCGAGCGTTCGAGCGCCGGTTTGTGCTGGCCGATCATATCGTCGTGGAGGGTGCTGACGTGAACCTGGGCCTGTTGCACGTGAACCTCAAGCGCGTGATCCCGGAATCGCTCAAGCCCCGCAAGATCCAGATCGGCGGCGCGCCGACGGCGATCGCCAATGACTCACAGAGCAGTGAGCGCGCGGCGTAAGGCGCGGCTGATCTGATGGCGTAAGCAAGGGCGGGATCCGGCAGCGGTTCCCGCCCTTGGTGTTTTCGCCGCTAGCCGGGTTTGCGAAAAAACGCGTCCGCCGCGCTGCGATGATCCTGTTTGCGCTGGATATCGCCCTCGACGCGGCTGATTTCTGCTTCTAGGGCGGCGATGTAGTCTCGCAATTCGGTCACGCCCAGCGTGTCGAGTGGCAAAGGCTCAAGCCAGCGCCGCTTGCGCACGGGGGCGTCGTCGTCGTCGGCCATGCGGTCTCCTGTCATTGCGTGCGATGCGCGTTTTAATCGGATGTTTTTGGACCAGGAAGCGGGTCATGTGTCCAGGGCTGATCATGTCGGCTGCAATGTCGCTTGACCCGCTTGGATACACTTGTCATATCGCGCGTTCGCCGCGATCTGGTCGTGTGTTGATCGGTTTCCGCTAAAGCGCCGCATGATCAGAGGCAGCGCCGCAACAACCCTGACGCGGTTTCGGAGAGTTTGAACGCCATGTCCCTTCCGCTGATGCCAAAGGCCACTGCTGTGTGGCTGATCGAGAAAACCGCTCTGACGTTTACGCAGATTGCGGAGTTCTGTGGCATGCATCCGCTTGAAGTTCAGGCCATCGCCGATGGCGAAGTGGCGCAGGGTATCGTTGGCTATGACCCGGTCGCCAACTCGCAGGTGACGATGGAGGATATCCGCCGGTGTGAGGCGGATGCGAATGGACGGTTGAAGCTGATGGCCTCGGCGCTGCCGCCGCAGAAGCGCCAGCGCGGCGCGCGATATACGCCGGTGGCCAAGCGCAATGACCGTCCGGACGGCATCGCCTTCCTGCTGCGCAACTTCCCGCAGTTGTCCGAAGCCGCGGTCGGCAAGTTGCTGGGAACCACGAAGGATACCATCCAGAAGGTGCGTGACCGCAGCCACTGGAACAGCGCCAACATCAAGCCGCGTGACCCGGTGATACTGGGTCTGTGCAGCCAGACGGACCTGAACGCTGCCGTGCAGCAGGCCAATGAGCGTCTGGAACGTGAAGGGCGGGCCGTCCCGGCTCCCCCGCCGCCCGAGACGGACGATTCCGCCGGCTGATCGAACCAACGAGGGAGGGTGGGACGTGTCTGCTCAGGTCGCGACGGTTCGCAACCGTTCCATCTCTTCCTTCAAGTGCAGTTTTTCCACTTTGAGCCTAACCAACGTATCGGTATCTGGTCGCGGTCGATGGTCTTCATCGAAGATGCGCGATTCGAGCGCTGCGTGCCGTTCTCTCAGGGCTTCAAGACGCGTGTTCAAACTCATGGACTTGGTGCCTCCGTTTGATACCGGGTCGCCGTGGTCCGCCGCAGCGGACGCGGCAAGGCACTGTAACGCCGTTGCCATGATCCTGGCTAGTCGCAACTTCGGTGCGGTTTCGGTTGAAAAAAAATCGACCATAGGTTGTGTTGATGCTGAGCGATAAGGATTCCCTTCTGCGCAAACTGCATGGGCTGCGCAGCGAACATCGCGATTTGGACACGGTCATTATGCGACTGGCTGACCAGGGAGCATCCGACCAGTTGCACCTGCAGCGGTTGAAAAAGCGGCGGCTGATGCTGCGCGATGAAATTGCCTGGCTGGAAAGCCGCCTCATACCGGACAGTATTGCATAACGCTATGGAACCGCTTGTCGGAATTATCATGGGCAGCCAGTCGGATTGGCCGACCATGACCCATGCCGCTGAAATCTTGGCCAAGCTTGAGATCCCGCATGAAGTGCGGATCGTTTCGGCGCACCGTACACCCGATCGCCTGCGCGATTATGCGATGACGGCACGGTCGCGCGGCCTGAAAGCCGTGATTGCCGGCGCCGGCGGCGCGGCGCACCTGCCGGGCATGTGCGCGGCCTGGACATCGGTGCCGGTGCTTGGCGTGCCGGTTGAATCGCATGCGCTGAAGGGCATGGACAGCCTGCTGTCCATCGCGCAGATGCCGGCGGGAATTCCGGTGGGCACCCTGGCAATCGGCAAATCCGGGGCGGTGAACGCCGCGCTGCTCGCCGCCGCCATTCTGGCCAATAACGATCCCGCGCTGGTGCAGCGTTTGGATTCCTTCCGTGCAGCCCAGACCGCGGCCGTGGCCGAGGCGCCGCAGGACCCACACCCGCCGACCGGTCAGGTGCTATCGCCGCCGGCATCGCAATCCGGCGGCGCATGACCGCGTTTCCTCTGCCGCCGAACGCGACGATCGGCATCGTCGGTGGCGGTCAACTCGGCCGCATGTCTGCCATGGCGGCTGCTCGGCTTGGATACCGCTGCAATATTCTCACCCCCGAGGCCGACAGCCCGGCTGGCCAGGTGGCGTCTGCCGTCACCCTCGGCAGCTATGCCGATCCCGCCACGCTGCGTCGGTTTGCCGAGGCGGTGGATGTGATTACCTTCGAGTTCGAGAATGTCAGCGCCGAGGGGCTCGATCTGCTCGCCTCCATCCGTCCGGTGCGGCCGTCGCCGGCGATCCTGCGCATCAGTCAGGACCGGATCGACGAAAAGACCTTCCTCAACAAGGCCGGTGTCGCCACCGCCCCGTGGCGGCCGGTTGGCTCGCTGGAAGACCTGCATGCCGCGGTGGCGGAACTGGGACTGCCGTCGGTGCTGAAGACGACGCGCCAGGGTTATGACGGCAAGGGCCAGGCGATGCTGCGCGCGCCGGAAGATCTGGCGCCAGCGTGGGAGCGCCTGTCGCCGAAGCCGCTGATCCTGGAAGGTTTCGTTGATTTCGCGCAGGAGATCAGTGTTGTGATCGCCCGCGGCGCGGATGGCGCGATGGCGGTGTTCGACACGGTGGAAAACCGCCATGCGAACCATATTTTGGACCTGACGCTCGCGCCCGCCCGCATCTCGGCCGCCGCCGATGCGATGGCGCAATCCATGGCGCGCCTGGTGGCGGAGTCACTCGATCTGGTCGGGTTGCTGGCGGTGGAGATGTTCCTGGATGCACGCGGGAACGTGCTGGCGAACGAAATCGCACCGCGGCCGCATAACTCAGGCCACTGGACGATCGACGCCTGCCCGGTCAGTCAGTTTGAAATGCATATCCGCTCGGTTGCCGGCCTGCCGCTGCCGCCCGCCCAGCGGCATTCGGACGCGGTGATGAAGAATTTGATCGGGCCGGAGGGCATGGCGCTCTGGCCGAAAGCTGTCGCCACGCCGGGGCTGATCCCGCATTTGTACGGCAAGACCGAGGCACCGGTGGGGCGCAAGATGGGGCATGTGACACGCTTGTTCCCGCGCGGTGCCTTGCCAGGGGATTTTGGCATCGCCGATGCGCTGGGGCCCCTGGGTCTCTGACACGCCTGGGCCTCTGACACGCTTGGGCCGCCCGCCGTAAGGGCGACCGTCGTCTGGATGCGCAGCGCGATCAGGCAGGAAAATCCACCATCCGCCCGGTCTGTTCATCCCACAACGTACAGCGAAAAGCGCCGAGGGCCTCCCACAGCGTCAAAATCTGCGTGCGCTCCGCCAGGCTCGGCACCGCGTCGTGGCAATCCTGAAGACGATAATTCGGAATGCGCGGTGCTAGATGATGGATGTGATGGTAGCCGATATTGCCGGTGAACCAGCCCAACACGCGCGGTAGATCGAGGTAGGAGCATCCTTCGGTGGCCGCGGCGAGCGGATTCCATGCATCCCGCCGCAGCCAACGCGCATCCTGGAAGCGGTGCTGGATGGAGAATAGCCAAACGCCGATCATTGACGCGATGACGATTACCGGAACCTGTATTGTCAGCACCGGTACGATGCCCAAGCACCACATCGCCAGGGCAAACATTGCAGCCAGTGCGGCATTGGTCAGCCAAACGCTGCTGTGCTCGCGCCGCCAGGAACGCGGGGTTTCCAGCGGCAGCCGGTGCAGAACGATGAAAAGCACAGGCGGAATAAGCATCAGGGCAACGACCGGATGCAGTGCGACGCGGTGCACCAAACGCCGAAAGGGTGACAGCGCCCGGTATTCCGCCAGCGTCAGGCAGGTGGAATAGATGTCGGAGCCCTGTGTGCGCGCATCCAGATTGTTCCAGGCGGCATGATGCACCGCGTGATGCCGGCGCCAATACGCATACGGCGTCAACGTCACCAGACTGCACGCGCGCCCCAGCCAATCATTCAGCCAGCGGGATCGGAACAAAGAGGCATGGCCGCAATCGTGCTGAATGATGAATATCCGCACCACCAAGCCGCCCGCGATTGGGGCCAAGAGCACGGCCAGCCAGACGGAAACGCCAAGTGCCGCATGCATCATGCCGATCGTGGCGAAGAATAACAGGAAGGTCGAAACCGCCTGCAGCGCGCTGCGTGTCGGCTGCGGGGCTTGAAACTGCGCCACCTGGGCCATGATGGCTCGCCGATCATCGTCCCGCTCGGTTGCAAGGGACGTCGCGCATGGGCGCAGAGCAGACGACGACGGCGCTTGCGCCTTCGTCGTTGACGGTAATGACATACAAACCTGTTTCAGCGCGGGAGGCACAAAAAGGGTGAAAGCCGGCCGACGTTCGAGCGTTCGGCATACAGAACCCGTTTCAGCGCGGGTTTCTCGACAAGGGTTTTCACCAGGGTCGCTGCTGGCGAAGATATAGTGTGAAAGACCGTGTGATGAAAGCCCACGTGGCGTGATCGACCGGTGCGCCACTGCACGGGCTGAGGCCGCCTCGGACGGTGCCGGTCGCACCGGAAACGGCGCAGCGGCCGATGGTATTTTGTTGGTGCAGCGGCATTCCTGATGGGGGCGGCGTGGACCGCCCCCATAGAAGCAGATCAGGCCGCCATAGCCGGGCGTCGGGCGCGCCAGGACATCGCGGTTTCATAGGCATGGCCGGCGCGGAACACCGTTGCTTCCTGGAACGGCTTGCCAATGATCTGCATGCTGATCGGAAGCCCCCCCGTGCCGAAGCCCGTGCAGACGCTCAGCGCCGGCAGGCCGGTCAGGTTGAAGGGCATGGTGAAGTTCGGCTTCTCCAGCATGGCCCATTTCGGCACTTCGTCGATCTTCGGTGCCTCGCCGGGGGCCGAGGCCGTGATCATGATGTCCAGATCGGCCATCGCCGCAGCCATTTCCTGGCATAACACACGGCGGCGTCGGGTTGCCTGGACGTAGTCCGAGGCGCTGATCAATGCCCCCATCGCCAGCCGATCGCGCAGCAATTCGCCATAGTCGTTGAAGCGCGTCTTCAACCAGGGCTCGTGCACCGCGTAGGCTTCCGAGGTCAGGATCAGCCAGCCCGGTGCGTTGTAGTCCATCATCGGGGAGAGGGTGACCTCGCGGATGTCCGCACCTTCCTTGCGGAAGAAGTCCAGCGCCGCATCGATCCCGGCTTTGGTGGCGGCCGATACCGGGTTGTCGACCTCATGGAAGTGGCTGATAACGCCGATCTTCAGGCCTTTCACGCCCTTGCTCAGGTCCGCCAGGAAGTCCGGCGTTGCGCCTGTGGCGCTGGCCGGGTCGGCCGGATCATGGCCCGCCATGGCTTGCAGCAGGATCGCGCAGTCTTCCACCGTCCAGGCCATCGGACCGGTGTGATCCAGCGTGAAGGATAGCGGCAGCACGCCGACGCGGGATGCGGTGCCATAGGTTGGCTTGATACCGGCCAGACCACACAGCGCCGAGGGGCCGCGGATCGACCCACCCGTATCGGAGCCGGTGCCACCCAGCACAAGACCGGCGGCAACCGCCGCGCCGGTGCCCGAGGACGATCCCGCCGTGAAATGTGCCGTATTCCACGGATTGCGCACCGGCGGCCAGGGCAGATCGAAAGACGGGCCACCCATGGCGAATTCATGTGTCGCCAGTTTGCCCATCATGACCGATCCGGCAGCGGCCCATTTCTGCACCACCACGCTATCGTCCGTGGGGACGAAATCTTCCAGCAACTTGGAATGGGCCGTCGTGCGGATGCCGGCGGTGCAGTAAATGTCTTTATGGCCAATCGGAATACCGTCCAGAACCCCCTTCAGGTTGCCGGCCATTTGCCGACCCTCGGCGGCCTTGGCATCTGCCAGCGCCCGTTCGGCGGTCAGCAGCAGGAAACTGTGCAGTTCGCCGTCCAGTTTGGCGACGCGATCGAGGCAGGTTTGGGTCAGTTCGACGGGGGAGAGTTTCTTGGCCGCGATCAGATCGGCCGCTTGGCGGATCGAGAAATGCGCGCTCATCACTTCTGCTCCGGCTGGAACACGATCGATGGTTCGGCCGAACGTGGCATCGGCGCGGTCGCTCGCTTGATCATGGCCTGCAGCATCGGCCAGGCTTGGTAGAGCGTTTCTTTCTGCGTCGCTGACAAGGGCAGGCCTGCCTTGTCGAAGAAAACGCCGAATTCCTGCAATGTCATCCTGTTGGTCCTTCTCCGCTCCCGGTGGTGACCGAGGTGTTGGGTCTGGTGATAGGGGTGGATCTGCGCCAGCGGGGACGGTTGCTGGCTTATGCCTCCACCATTGCCGAGGCGCGAACGCACCGGGCCATGGCGCCGTCGGGTTTCATGATCACCGGTATATCGCCGCCGCGGCAAGCTTCCTGCACATACCGGCAGCGGGGGGCGAAGGCGCAGCCGAGGGGGAGGGCGGCAAGGTTGGGCGGGGTGCCGGGGATCGTCTGCAATGGCTGGCCGCGCATGCCGCCGTGCACGGTCGAGTGCAGCAGGCCCTGGGTATACGGGTGAGAGGGCGCTTTCATCACCTGCCTTGTGGTGCCGGTTTCCACAAAACGACCGGCATACATCACCGCGATCCGGTCAGAAATTTCCGCCGCCGCGCCGACGTCATGCGTGACGAAGATGATCGCCATGCCGAGTTCCTGCTGCAACTGGCGCAACAGCAGCAAGATCTGGATCTGCACCGTGACATCCAGCGCCGTCGTGGGTTCATCGGCCAGCAGGACGGCCGGCTTGCATGCCAGGGCCAGGGCGATCATCGCGCGCTGGCGCATGCCGCCGGACATTTCATGCGGGTAGTTCTTCAGCCGCCGTTCGGCGGAGGGTATCTTCACCATTTCCAGCAGCCCAAGGGCGCGCTTCATGGCGGTTTTGTTGTCACAGCCTTCATGCTGGACAATCGTTTCGGCGATCTGTTCGCCGATCGTATAGACAGGGTCCAGCGCGGCCATCGGCTCTTGGAAAATCATCGAAACGGCGCCACCGCGCAGTTTGCTGAGCGCGGCCGGCGGCAGCGAGAGAATGTCCTGGCCGTTGAGCCAGATTTTGCCGGAGATCCTGGCGTAAGCCGGCAGCAAGCCCATCATCGCTTTCAGGCTGACCGATTTGCCGGACCCGGATTCGCCCAAAATGGTCAGGGTTTCACCTGCGCGCAGGGCGAATTCCACCCCGTTTACCGCGGGCACATCGACGTTACGGCGGACAAAGCGCACCGTCAGATCTTCGACGCGCAGAACAGGATCGGTGGCCGGCGGCGGCATCATGGTTCCGTCAGGCATGGGCGTAGGCTCCGGCTGACGCGTTGAGGGGAGATTGCGCCGCGGGCAGATGGCAGGCGACGAGATGGGTCGGATCGGCGTCGCCGCTCAACGGTTCGGCCAGGGCAGGGGGCTTTTCGGCGCAGATTGCCTGGGCGAAGGCGCAGCGTGTGCGGAACCGACAGCCCGAGGGTGGGTTTATCGGATTCGGCGGATCGCCGGTCAGCGGCATGTCATGGGTGCGCCGGTCCGGGTCGAGCGTCGGCTTGGAGGCGAACAGCGCGCGTGTGTACGGGTGGCGCGGGTGGCGGTAGATCGACTCGACCGGCC
>Ga0164297_10002943_pt1 | contig 16322 bp, 20 predicted proteins | sample GEODES058metaG_FD_113539 | JGI IMG/M metagenome (GOLD analysis project Ga0164297, IMG submission 113539) | Dystrophic lake water microbial communities from Trout Bog Lake, Wisconsin, USA - GEODES058 metaG | ecosystem: Environmental > Aquatic > Freshwater > Lake | place: USA: Trout Bog Lake...
ACGATCACAGTAGGTAACATTGTAACTACTGGCAATTTAGCTGGAAATATTGGCAATGCCACCAACAGCTTCAACACAGTGTTTGCCAAAGCTACTACAGCACAATACGCTGACTTGGCCGAGCGCTATTTGGCCGATGCTGAGTATGCACCGGGCACTGTGGTAAGTTTTGGTGGGTCAGCTGAAGTAACAACCACAGCCACAGATGCCGATCCGTTGGTTGCTGGTGTAATATCTTCTAATCCGGCCTACTGCATGAATTCTGGATTGACGGGTGATCATGTGGTCACTGTGGCCTTGGTAGGTCGCGTACCATGCCAGGTTCAAGGTCCTGTGTCCCGTGGAGCCATGATGGTGTCAGCTGGGAATGGTCGGGCCAGATCCGAGATCAATCCGGCCATGGGCACTGTGATTGGCAAGGCACTCGAAGCATTTGACGGCGATACTGGAACAATTGAAATCGTTGTTGGAAGACTGTAAACCATGTCTCGACCAGTTTGGATCACTCCACCTGGATCATTAGGAACTATACCCGAAGGGGTATTTTATTCTGTCCCTCTTGCAGCCACTGCTGATACCACAGTATATTATCAGCTGATTGCTGGCAACTTGCCTCCTGGCATGTATATCGATGAAACTGGTGTGCTGTCAGGTAATCCGGTGGCCAAGAGCCAAGCTGAAGGTATTCCTTTACCGGTAGCAGCCGATACCACTAGTCAATTTGCAGTGAGAGCCTACACAGTTACCAATCAACTGGCAGATAGAACTTTTACTATCACGGTCACTGGACAAAATACTGTGCAGTGGGTCACTCCTTCTGGTTCAATTGGCACCTATTATGATGGTAATCAGATCACAGACCTACAGGTCCAGTATTATGATAACGATATCTACGCCCGACCGGTGGTGACCTTGATCAGTGGTGCTCTTCCACCTGGCTTGTCCATAAGTACCGCAGGTGTGATTTCAGGCTATATCGAACCAGCTATACCTGTAGGTGCTACACCTGGATACAGTTATGCCGGAACTCAGGGTTACGACCATTATCCCTACGATTTTACCACCATCAGTACCACAGTCAATTATGAATTTACTTTAAGGGTAACCAATGGTCAGTCTAGCGATACTAGAACTTTTAGTATCTTGGTCTATGCCTTAGATGCTATGACCGCCGACAATACTCAGCTGACAGCTGACAATACTTTTGTTACGGCAGATGTGTCAACCTTGGTGCCACCTATTATTACTACACCTACAGGTTCAATAGGATCGGTACGTAGCGACAACTTCTTTGCGTTCCAATTTGCCGGCATAGATTTCAACGGAAATCAGATAAAATTTGTGCCAGCCACCAGTTTACCGCCGGGATTGACCTTGGATCCCAATTCGGGTTGGCTATACGGTTATATACCAGCCAGTGGAATACTGGATACAGTTTATACATTTGACCTGTATGTTCAAGAAATCAACAATACCGCAATAGTAAGCAACAACTACACTTTTAATCTGACCATTACCGGAGCTGCAGGTACCGATGTGACCTGGTTGACTCCCAGAAACCTGGGTTCAATTTTCAATGGATCTACCAGTACCTTTTATGTGGCAGCAGTAAGTTCAGGAGGTCAGACTTTGACCTATCAACTGCTGAGTGGCAGTGACAGTCGCCTGCCACAGGGACTACAACTATTGCCATCAGGACACATTGCCGGTCGTGTCAGCTTTGACACATTTGCTGTGGATAACGGCACAACCACATTTGATGCCACAACCAATTCAAATACCACGGTTGTACCAAAAGAAACCACTTTTGATCTAGTTGCAACCTTTACAGTTCAGGTTACCAGCACAAATGGTGCAGTATCAGCCACACAAACGTTTTCAATCACAGTGATACGCGAATTCCAACAGCCCTATAATAATCTCTACATACAGGCCATGCCACCCGAGTCTGATCGAGCCTTATTGGCCAGCTTGTTGCAAAATAATCAAATATTTCCCCCTGACTTGATCTACAGACATGATGATCCCAACTTTGGTGTGGCCACTCGTGTGATTTATGAACATGCATACGGACTGACTGCTGCCACACAAGAAACTTATATTGCCAGTTTAAATATCAATCACTACTGGAAAAATTTAACCCTGGGCGAAATTAAAACAGCTCGGGCTGTAGATCCTGTTACCGGCAAGATCATATACGAAGTGGTCTATAGTGAAGTAGTCGATAATCTGGTCAATAATTCAGGTCAAAGCGCTGACAAGTCTGTTAACTTGCCCTACACAGTCAACGGTGATATTGCCACAGTATATCCCAATGCCTTGGTAGACATGCGTACTCAAGTGATAGATGTGGTTGGTCAGGAAAGCAATATCCTACCTCTATGGATGCTGAGCAAACAAGCCAATGGATCAGTGCTAGGCTTTACTCCGGCCTGGGTCATTGCCTATACCAATCCAGGACAAAGTGGGCAAGTGGCCTACAATATTAAAACACAGTTTGGTAACCAGCTAAATCTGATTGACTTTGAAGTGGATCGTTATGAACTAGATCGATTGTTGACCAAGAACTGGAATCCCTACACAATCACCATCAACCTGACCGCGATCGCAGGCGATGGTAACATAATCACGGCCAGTTACGCCGCACATGCAGTACCCCCGTTTGCGATTGGACAAGAAATTGTCATTGCTGGAGTAACACCTACTACTTACAATGGTGTCTATTATGTAAAAACCTGTACAACCACCCAGGTTACCTTTGTGGGTTCTGCGACTGCTGTGGCCACAGGCGGTACTATTTCTACCCTAGCAAATTGGGTTCCAAATCCTCCTACCTTGACCACATTTGATCAAAGTACTGCTAGAGCCACCTGGATCAACAACTACAATGTGTTGACCACCTGGATCAACAACAATGGTGATTTATGCCAATGGACCTACGGTACACCACCCGGAACTACATTTGACGGTGGCAGTATGCAGTTTGTGGCTCCGGTTGACATGTACAGTGCTAACAACACCACGGAATACGATAAATATCTTGTATTTCCTAGAAGAAATATTTTAGAATAATCAAGGCGACCTTTAAATGACAGTTCCATACACATTCGGTACACAATCCAGCCCAATTCCACTCAGCGATCTTGATGCCAACTTTGCTGCCGTACCCAACTATGCCAATGTGGCCGGTAATGTGCTCAATGCCGCACAGGCCAATATCACCAGTCTGGGTACTTTGATTGCTTTGTCGGTCACAGGCAGTGTGAACTCGGGCAACATGCAGACTGGTACCTTGACAGCCAATGCTGTGTCAACATCGGGCAATATTAGCACTACAGCTAACATCAGCGCACATGGCAACATACAGGGCGGTAATATTGTAGGCACGATCGTGGCCAATTCTATTTCTTCTACAGGCCTAATTAATACTACCAATAATTTAATCGGTGGTAATATCTTTACCGCCGGTGTTGTATCAGCTCAAGGTACCATTTCAGCCACAGGCAATATTGTAACTGCTGGATATTTTGTTGGGAATTTTGCCGGCAACATCACAGGTAACATCGCCGTCACTGGATCCAACACTCAAGTTTTATTTAATAATGCCGGAAATGTGGGTGCTGCGGCTGGATTAACCTTTGCATCTGGTCCTAATGTGCTTACAGTACTGGGAAATATTGTTACTAACAATCTACAGACAACAGGATTACAGGCTACAGGATTGATTACTGCACCTACTGCGGCCAACAGTACCTCCAACAATCAAGTGGCCACCACGGCCTTTGTCAACAACAAGGTAGGTACCTTGGGAACCATGGCCGTGCAAAATGCTGTATCGGTTGCCATCACCGGAGGCACTATTGGCAATGCCATTGTGACTTTGGCTTCCATATCGGCCAGTAATATTTCCAATTCTGCCATTACTGCGACCACAATTGATTCGGCCAACATAACCAACAGTACTCTTGATCGCGTTACCATGACTGGTGGCTGGTCAGTGATTCCAAGCGGAACCAAATTGTATTTCCAGTACAACGGAAGCAATATTGCCAGTCTAGATTCTTCTGGTAATTTTACCACAACAGGTAACGTAACTGCCTTCGGGACACCATAATGGCCCTGCCAACTTCTGGCCCACTCAGCTTGTTGGATATTGCGGCAACTTTTGGTGGCTCTGAGCCTGTCAGCTTATCACAGTACTATGCTGGCGGACCTTTGGTTCCGGCCGGTACCACTGGCACTCACGGCCCTGTGCCCACTTCGGGTCCTATTGGCACTTGGAATTTCTACGGCACCGGTAATTCGGTAGATTTGACTGTTTTGGTAGTGGGTGGTGGTGGTGGTGGCGGTATAGCCAGTCCAGCTGGAGGATCATCTGAAGGTGCTGGTGGTGGTGGCGCTGGCGGAACCTTGTACAGAACGCCCTTGGCCACTTCGCCCTTGACCACTTATAGCATTGTAGTAGGCGGCGGTGGTGCACCATACGGCGGTGATGGTGCTGCATCTTCATTTTCAGGTGGTGCTTATAATCTGTCAATTCTGGGTGGCGGACACGGCGGCAGTTCTGACAACGAAACAGGTGGTAATGGTGCCTGCGGAGGTGGAGCACTGGCACGAGGTGGCGGCGGATATGCACCGGGTGTAGGATCAGTAGGCGGCAACGGCGGCTACAGCGCACAGTATTCAGGTGGTGGTGGTGGTGGTGGCATGAACGGCAACGGCGGCAATGCAGGTGGTGGTCGCTCAGGAGGTGCCGGTGGTGCAGGACTTTATTATGCTGCCTTTTCTGCCTACGGACAAGGCGGTTACTTTGGTGGTGGTGGCGGTGGTGGTGGTGGATCAGGCCCAGCCAATGCAGGACCGTTTGGCCCTGGCGGAGCCGGTGGTGCAGGTGGTGGTGGTACTGGAGGGCAGTTTAGAGGAGCCGGTGGCACAAACGGAATCAACGGAACCGGTGGTGGTGGTGGTGGATCTGGATCATTTGGTGGAACCGGTGGCGCAGGCGGATCGGGTGTGGTGTTGGTACAGTACACAGCCAGCCGACAGTTATGGTATGGTGGTACAGTTACAGTCAGCGGTAATACCTATACGCATGCATTTTACAGCAATGGTACTATGACTCCTATTCCAACGTCATTCACTATTAACTATTATGGCATCGGTGGCGGCGGATCCAGCGGCGACGATACATCGGGTGGAGCATCAGCGGGTGGTGCTGTGATTGGTCAAACAACTGTGACCACAGGAAACTCGGCCACAATAGCAGTAGGTGCTCCGGGTGCCAAAGGATATCAAGTACAGGCCGGAACCACCTCTATTAGCTACGGTGGAATAACCATTGCCTACGCCACAGGCGGATTTGGCAATCGTGGGCCTTATCAGGGCTACGGTCAAGGTCCAGTGCAGACCAATGTGGGTCAAGGTTTTGGCGGAAGCCTGCAGTTGCCGGGCGGTTATGGTGGTGGTTGGAACAATAATTCTGTTGGCGGCAACGGAACCGCTGGCAATTTTAACGGAGTTACTTATTACTCCGCCGGTGGTGGCGGGTCCGGGGCTGATTTTGGACAAACTACTAATCCAGGAGGTGCTGGTGGCGGTGCCTGGGCCGGCGCAGGAGGAACAGGATTTGGAAGCGGACATGGTACCAACGGTGCTGTGTATGGTGGAGGTGGCGGTGGAGGTGGAAACTACAACGGTGGATCTGGAACAGGGGCGCCGGGCGTAATGGTAATTACTTACGTATCTCCCATACAGCGTGCCACAGGCGGAACAGTGACCAGTTCGGGTTCAGGGGAAAGTACAGTTTGGCAACACGTGTTTACATCATCTGGAACTTTTACTGTTGTTTAAAAATCAACTAAATACAACATACTAATCAGGAACACATATGACAAGTAATATTAACCCAAATGATATCAACGGAAATTACCCAGTAGCTGGACAAGACAACAACAGCCAGGGTTTCCGCGACAATTTTACCAATACTGCAACCAATTTTCAGTATGCTGCCGACGAAATTACCGATCTGCAGAACAAGGCTGTGCTCAAGGCGGCTCTTACCGGTACGACCTTAAACAACAACATGAACGGGGTGGTGTTGAGCAATGCCCAACTACAACAAATAACCGAAACCGTGGTGGCCCTGGGCACACTGGCTGGATCGGTTACCTTAAATTTTACCGCAGGTTCCTATCAAACGCTAACTACCAATGGTGCTGTCAGTATAGGTTTTAGCAATTTACCAGCCGCCGGTGTAATGGGCGCTATTACTTTACAGGTCAATGTGGTCAGCACAGCACACACCATCACATTCCCAAGTGCGGTAACTGTTAATACCCTAGGGATCCAAGGACTCAATACTTCAACCAACGTGTTGACCGTGGCCGCAGTAGGTACCTATACCTTTACCTTCTCTACCAGCAACGGCGGATCTACCATCAACATCATCGAAGTCAACAAAGAATTACAACCATTCAACAACAGCTCAGAACTTCTCAACAGTTCTGCAGCTGCCAATCTGGCTGTTACAACCAGTTACTTCAGCACAGTTGCTCCTACCACTGCCACTTTGGCCGCTGGTGTGCCAGGACAAATCAAAGTGTTCAGCATGCTAGGAGATGCCACAGGAAATATGGTTATTACTACTGCCAATGCCGGTTGGAAAAACAGCGGTGACGGAAACATCACATTCAGTGCCATTGGTCAAGGCTGTACTTTACAATATACTGATAACAAATGGTTCTGTATTGGCAACAACGGCGCTACATTCAGTTAATCAAAAACTGTTGACAAGGCTCAAAATCTGCTGTACAATTAAGGCATGGAACATCCGTTAATTGCCAATCTTGACTCGTTGACCGAGCAAGAACTGTTGGACAAAATTACCGAACTCAATCGAAAACTGGGTATTGCCCTGCGTTCGGGCAATGCTTATCTTTGCAATCAGCTAAGGATGGCCATTGAAAGCTATCAGACCAAATATCAAGAGCGCATACGGAAAAGTCCTGACACCAACTTTGATGATATTATAGATATTTCATGAATGTAAGAATCGCACAACTGGTCACATTCAACGCCGGCATCTGGTACAATGATGTGTTGGAAATGAATTCATATACGGCTAAACTGTGGATGATTACTCAAACCTATGATACCCAAGAACAAAGTATTGCATTTCAACGTATGAAACATTTTGTCTACACCGAGTTGGACAGTACCATATTTGTCGGATCGGAACTGCAGGACAAATGCAACCAACTGACACAAGCGGGATTAAATGTTACTACCTTGCCTGGCGCCGCTGTTGACCAACTGATCGGTATCATGTTGTTCCACAAGTTGAACGCTATCATGGAAGGTCGTATAGTTGTAGTAGAAGTTGAGATCAGTGCAGGCGATGGTGTGATTTATCTACACAGCGAAAATGAAACTTCAGAAAGTATACCACAGCCTGACTGGTGGCATCAAGCAGATTTGGTACATTCAGAACTATTGTCAACCGCTGACAATCGTATCAGCATACATCCTGTGGCTACCTGGAGAGATTTAGATCTAGATTGGCCCAGCAACACAAACATGTCCACTGACAGTGACAGCATAGTATTTGCCGATTTTAAGAAAAATAATGAAACAGAATAAATTTGGCGAAATGATCTTTGCCGAAGATGATGTGCTGGATCTTGTAATGCAGGGCCGCGACATAGAATCTCTAGATGGCATGATTGTGGATCACACCATGGATCTGACCGCCTGGCCTGATATTTTAGATCCTACACCCAATCTGCAACAACAACGTATACACAACTGTTCTGTGCCCGAATGGCATGCTCAGCAACAGGACAACTGGCACATGCCGGACCAATACAAAAAATTAGATATTGCAGCCTTGGTCTTGGGACTGTGCAACAGTGAAGCTGAACTGCAACGCTGTGGAGCTGAACTGCTCATGTATCAAGAACGCAATCTGTTTGATCTCTTGCGCTACTTAAAATATCTGGTCGATACCATGACTGCTCACAGTGTGATCTGGGGTGTAGGACGTGGGTCCAGCGTGGCCAGTTTTGTGCTGTATAAGTTGGGTGTTCATCGCATAGACAGCTTGTACTACAAATTAGACATTGCGGAATTTTTAAGATAAGTACATATATCCAGAAGGAACACATATGACCAAACAAATTTACCAATCTGCTCAAGGACAATCTGTCGATCTAGGCACAATTAAATTGCGAAACGAAACAGTTCGTGCGGTTGGCAACATGAATGTAAATGCACGAGGCGATCTACTGGACAGCAACAATCAAGTGATTGAAACCAAAAGTAGGCAGATGCAAAAACAAAATTCCAAATTGACCAACTTGGTAGATACTCCGGTGCATACCAGCACAGCAGCAGCTAAAAGATCACAAAAAACACAAACAGTAGATTCAACCACAGACCAGATATTGGAAACATTATTGTCTTCGCCCACAGTCGATACACCCGCACCGGTCGAAACATCTGATAATCCAACATCTGTCAGCGAAACCGCACCTGCTACAACTGGTGGAGGATTAGCCGCAGCTATTGCTAGATCCAAGATCATAAAACAGGAAAAAGAAAAAACAGCAAGACAACTGGCACAAGATAATCCTGGAGTCAGGAGAATTTAATGAAGAAACCAGCATTTGCACCACACAAAATCAAGCGCAAAAAACTCCAGGCTCTACACAGCGACATCCTGGTACATGACATGGCTTTTGATGTTCGCATTACTCAGGGCGGTATCTGGATACCCAACGACAACGGTAAAGGCAACGGTATTCGCCCGCGATGGGGCCGTGTGTATGCCGTGGGTCCGGATCAACAGGACGTCAAGGTTGGTCAGTGGATCATGATTGCTCACGGTCGTTGGACCAGAGGCTTGGAAATCGAAGATGAGTCGGGCGAAACTACTATTCGTAAGATTGATCCCAAGGATATTTTACTGGTATCCGATTCAGAAGAATGCCCTACAGCAGAAGGCATCAGTACCGCGGTTCACATCGACAAGAAAACCATGCCCGAATAATGGGTTTTCAAAAACCTGACATCGAGCAGGCTTATCGTGCCATACGCACCAGTTTAGGTGAAATACACAGCCCCTATAATGATGGTTGGACCAGTTCCAGTTGCAAACAAGAACTATATCTGTTAAAATGTTGGTTAGAAGACGAGTATAGCAAGTTACCAAATTTTGTAGGAGAAGAATCATGGGAACAGGAACGTCTGGTCCAGATACTAAAAAGATAGTGTGCCCCGGTTGCGGCACTACTGCTGATCCTGCATGCACGTGGCAACAAGGTCGTTGTCCACACCGTGTAGGACAAGGTTGGGCACTGATAGAATATTTTAAAAGGAAATTCAAATGGGATTAACCAAACCAAAACACACACAATTATCACATCCACATCCAGGCAAGCACAAGGTCATTAGCTTGGTCAAAAGTGGTCTACGACTGGTGGCCTGTTATTTCTTGGCCTACTACGATCTACAGTACGCGGCCATCTTATTGGGCTTGGCCGAAATGCTGGGCATTGCTGAAGAACTGGTATAATGAACAGGATCCTGTTGGAACAGTTCTTACTTTGGTATCAATCGGTACATCCAATAAAGCAGTGGGCCTGCAAGATTGGTCTAGTGTTGTTTGGATTGATGTTGATTGTAGTAGTGACTCGTACTCCCAGCGAACGGCCACATGCTAAAAGGATCATCTTGAATTGCAAGGAAGGTTGTGGCACTGATCCAGAACGAATCATAACCTATAACCAGTATCAGGATCAACGCGAACAGGCACAACGCACCTGGTTCTTTAGCGAACGCCAACGCATACAACAAGAATTATGGGATGAACGAGGACGCCAACGCTGGTGCCGTAATCATCCACAGGATCGAAATTGCAAACAGTAGGAGAACAACATGGCATTAAGTGGTGATGGTGGCAAGGGCTACGGACGTAGACCACAACTGGCCCCAAACGAAGTAGTTGAAAGCAACTGGGAAAGGATCTTTGGAACCAAAAATCCAAAAATCAAAGAACAAAAATCTAAAGAAACAAAACCTAAAAAGGACAAAAAGTGAAAGAACTTTGGGTAGAAAAATATAGACCTAACACCATGGATGGCTATGTGTTTGTAGATGACAACCAACGCCAACAGGTTGAATCCTGGATTCGCGACGGCACTATTCCACACTTGTTGTTTAGTGGCAGTCCCGGCACAGGCAAGACCACCTTGGCCAAGATGCTGATCAACGAGTTAGGTGTAGACGAATATGATGTGCTATACGCCAATGGATCCAAAGAAGCTCGCAAGATCGAATGGGTCGACAAGTTGATTAGCTTTTGTCAGACCATGCCTTATGGTGATTTCAAAGTGGTCATGATTGACGAAGCCGACTACATGAATCCTACTTCGGTACAGCCAGCACTGCGAAATCTCATGGAGGACTACAGTGCTAGTGTACGTTTTATCTTGACCTGTAATTATCCCAACAAGATCATTCCGCCTATTCATAGCAGATGTCAACAGTTGCATATTGTCAAGACCGACCTAACTGAATTCACAGCCCGTGTGGCCACGGTTTTGGTGTCAGAAACCGTGGAATTTGACCTAGATACCCTGGACAGTTATGTGCGTGCCACCTATCCTGACCTGCGCAAGTGTTTAAATCTAGTACAGCAAAACAGCACCGCAGGTGCCTTGGTGGTACCGAGCGCGGCCGACAAGAGCACTAGAGATTGGAAGTTGGATTGTGTGGACTTGTTTAAATCAGGCAAAATCCGTGAGGCTAGAACCTTGTTGTGTCAGCAGAGTACTCCAGAAGAAGCCGATGACATTTTTCGTTGGATGTACGATAATCTTGATTTGTGGAGCACTGATCCGCACAAACAGGATCAGGCCATTATTATTATCAGGAATGGCTTGGTCAATGTGCCCATGGTAGCTGATCAAGAAATAAACCTTAGCGCGACCTTGTGTGAACTGAGTCAGCTATAATGCCAGCGTTTTCGGTCTTAGAACCAGCAGTAGATCCCAACAACAGGATTAGTTTTCTGTTAGATTGGCAACTGACCATGAAATGCAATCTTGATTGCAGTTATTGTCTTGTTGGTATCGATGGCGGGCATGACAACTCTACACAACATCCTGACAAAGATGGATGCACACAAGCCTTAGAATTCATGTTTAAATATGTGGATCAATACATGGAGACCAAACCTCGTGGTATCCGTTACGTGATATTGAATGTGTATGGTGGCGAAAGTCTACATCATCCAGACATTGTAGAAATATTGGAACAAATTAGACCTTTTTATAAACAGTACCAAGATCGTTGGCACTTGACTGTGACCACCACAACCAATGCCATCATTACAAATAAAAAATTAAATGCAATAATACCTTACATTGACGAGTTTACTGTAAGCTATCATGCCGAAAGCACTAACGCTAAACAAAAACAACAGTTCCGAGATAATTTATTGACCATACGTGACTCAGGCAAAAGATTAAAATGCATAGTCATGATGCATCATGACAAACATTTATTTCAAGAGGCCCAGGATTTTTTGTCTTGGGCCGACAACAACCATATTAAATATTTGGCCAAACAGATAGATGGTTCTGTTGCTGATGCATTCAGCAAACAACAAATTACTTGGTTCAATTCAACTTATCAAAACAAAACCTACGGCCGCTATCAACCCATTGACATGAATAATTCCAAATCTTTAAAAATCAGCGATGTAGGGCGTGCCTGTTGCGGCGGTAGACAAACTTGCCAAGATCAAAACTACAAAGAACGTCAATTTTATGTGATTGACAACCGTTTTACGGATTGGTACTGTAGTGTAGATCAATTTTTTCTTTTTGTCAAACAAGTTAACGGATTGGTGTATGTAAACAAGGATTGTAAAATGCGATTTGATGGGTCCGTAGGACCCATTGGAAGTTTGTCAGATACTGACAGTATATTAAATGATCTTCGTGAACGATTAACTGTTTCAAAACCAGTGATACAATGCAAACGAGCTCGATGCCACTGTGGTCTTTGTGCACCTAAAGCTCAAGATTTAGATACATATAAATCTATCATGCAAAAATATCAGAAAGTGACTCAATGAGATATTTACTATTAACTTACTACACCAAGCCCACGGGCAAGATCGACGAAGTAATGACCATTGCTACCAAGATCAAACGCAAAGATTGGCAAACAACCAATGTGATCTTGGACTTTAAAGAACAAAAGGTTCTACTGTGTAGTGTGGCCGGAATCACAGCCAAACGAGATTGGGATACCATTGTCAGCTACTATTATCAGCACTATTCTGCAACCATAGAACGTTTATTCCAGGAAAATGGGCACAAGATTGATATCAATGCCGCACCGGTTGAAAGCTAATCAACCAACTGTATGCTTGATATTGTTATTATATCTGTTCCAGGAGTTATTCGAAAAACTCCGCAGGCAGCACCAGCTCTACTCAAGGCCAGTGTAGAGGCCGCTGGTTTTACCTGTCACACTATTGATTTTAATATAAAATTCTATCAAGAAATTGATGATGCTGGCCCTGTAGAAAGTTATTTTGCTACGGGTATAAACACTGAACAAGAACCTCAGGCTTCTGCACTGGTCGAACAGTGGTGTCAAGATATAATCAAATTAAATCCCAAGTTTGTAGGCATCAGTGTGTTTACCTATCAAAATCGCGTGGCCACTGAATTATTTTGTCGACATCTACGTAGATTAAGCAATATTAAAATTATTCTAGGTGGGCAAGGGCTAGGAGATGGCGGCATACTAAATGGTGATGCCTTTGGTCGACAAATGTACGACCAACAGTTGGCCGATTTTTGGATTCGTAGCGAAGGCGAAGTTAGTTTGGTTGAGTTATTAAAAAACAATATCACATATCCCGGCATCAACAGCGATACGTTTCAACAGATCGACGATCTAGATTCTGTACCGTTTCCCAACTATGATGATTATCAATTGGATCTGTATGAAAATCAATCCTTGCCGGTCACAGGCAGTCGCGGCTGTGTGCGTAGTTGCAGTTTTTGTGATGTACACGAGCACTGGAAGTATCGTTATCGCACAGGACAAAACATAGCCGACGAATTGCTGTATCTCAACAATCGCTATGGCGTAACGCAATTTAATTTTTCAGACAGCCTGGTCAATGGTAGTCTCAAAGAGTTCAACAAGTTCACAGCCATCTTGGCCGAATACAATCGCAACACCACAGATCCGTTGTACTGGACCAGTCAGTTTATCGTGAGACCACGTGGCCAGATCAACGAGCAGTACTGGCAAAACATAGCCGATTCGGGTGGTAGAGCCTTGGCCATTGGCGTGGAAACCGGCAGTGATTCGGTTCGTTTACACATGAACAAGAAGTTTACCAATGCGGACCTTGACTACACCATGGAGATGCTGGATCAATACGGCATCACTTGTCAATTCCTAATGATTGTGGGTTACCCAACTGAAACTGAAGAAGATTTCCAGGCCACCCTAGACATGTTCACACGCTACAAGAAATATGTACACGTGATACAGAATATCAACATTGGCAACACACTGGGCATCTTGCCGGGCACACCGTTGTATCAGGCTGCAGAGCAGAACAATATCATGTTGGACAAGTATGAAAACAACTGGGAAGCCCTGGATAATCCTGAGCTTACTCTAGAACGTCGTTTGCAACGGCGCAATGAACTCAAACAGCATGTGACCAGTCTGGGCTATCAGATACCTAATGACAGCACTGAACACATGATAAAGATTCTAGACAACAACTTGGAAATGTTCAACAAGCGTCTCAGTATCAAAAAGATGATACGACTCAAGCAGATCAGTCCAGATTCGTAAACAGCACCAGAGCTTGTTTTTGCATCAGGCCAGAACTGATAAAGTTGTCGCTGGCATGCAACAGACGACGATCCCAATAGATAACCGACCCGGGCACCCAGGCATAGGCACCTTGAAGACTCACATGGCTGAGTTGTTCCACAGTTTCGTGACTCATCAAGCCATCATGTAGATCTACAGCATTGTGGTCAATTGGAGCATGAGTCGCCAGATAAGATTCAAAACTATCGCAACAGATTTGATCAAACATCACAGTATGAGTTGGCAACGGCTCGGTGTTGAGTGGTATCAAGATGGCCAAATCCGGCACCAGGTCTTCCTTGACATAATCGGTATGTATGCCCCAGGGCTGTTGCTCTTTGAGATCCATGCCGTGAGTCAGTTGCAAGTCACGACCCAATTTTGCTGATTGTATTGACCGCAGGTCTTCCGTGGTAAAAACATCCAAAAACTGCCCGGCTGCTGGTGTATTCATGTGTGGTATTTACGCAACAGGTCAAGTTGACCAATAATTCCAATCATAGTATAATAGTAATATGAAATCAAAATACAAGAACTTAAAAAAACTAATCCTAACTGACTGCGATGGCGTATGCTTAGATTGGGAATGGGCATTCAATGTTTGGATGCAGGAGCACGGATTTGTCGAAGTGGAAGGTAGCAAGTTCAGTTATGACATGGCCCAACGCTACGGCATCAGTAGAGAACAGGTGATCAAACTGATCAAGGTGTTTAACGAAAGTGCCGCAATTGGATTCCTTCCAGCCCAACGTGATGCCATGTTTTACATCAAACGCCTACACGAAGAGCATGGATTCAGATTCCATGCCATCACTTCGGTCAGTTTAGATCCCAATGCAATCAAACTGCGTGAAATGAATATTCATAAACTGTTTGGTCCTACTGCATTTGAACGGATCTTGTGCTTGGATACCGGAGCCCACAAGGACGAGGCATTGGAAGAATACGAAGGCACTGGTTGCTGGTGGATCGAAGACAAGCCCGAGAATGCCGAAGCAGGCCATAGAGCCGGGCTCAAAAGTCTACTGTTGGAACATGGTCACAACATGAACTACACGCACCCAGAAATCAAGCTCGTAAAGAACTGGAAGCACATTTACGAGCTTGTGACTGGTCAGTCTGCGTAAAGGTAAAAGAATGAAAATTGAATACAAAGAACCGACCGTTATTGATCGCATTGATCAAGCCCTAGCTCAAGCACTTGAAAATGAGCAGGCAATAGACTGTATTAGATTAAGTGCTCCGGAATTAGATGAGTTTTGTCATCTACAAGGAAAGGCATTTAGTAAAGAATCAGGCTATTATTATCGAGGATTTCGGGTTGCTTATGATTGGGGAAGTTATAAGTGATTAAAGGCACAGAAATTAGCAGCGTCTGGTATGATGAAATAAACAATACTGAATTCGATAAGCGTTATAATTGGTGCTTGGAGAACCTGGGCCCAGCTACAGACTACCCACCGCGTTGGTGGCCTGTTGATCTTGGTCGTGGGTCATTTAGATTCCGCGATCCGGCAGATCAATTATGGTTTAAATTACGGTGGGGTTGTGAATAGAAATGTATCTCCTGATATATAAAAGGTAGAACTTTTGTATAAATACAGCAAGGAGATAATATGATTACATCGCCAGCATTTACAAGATTACAAGACAGCGTTACGCCAGAGCAAGTTCAAAATTTACTCGATAACAACTCGCTATACAAAGTTTATACTTCTCTCAAGGTCAGTGAGCCGGTATTGTTAAGGTATATTACTAAGTATAATTTAACTTTTGACAAAGCATTTAGGACATTACGAGACTTACCCAACGATGTAAAAGACCAAATCTTAACAGATTGGAAAACAACACACCTTACTAAGCGAGAGTTACGAGACAAATATAACATAGGCCCAAAAGCATTAAACCGATTTCTCAAAATACACAATGTAGAGAATCGATCTAAAGTTCAGATTAATCCAGAATTTATTGCCTACCAAAAATTAGTGAGAAGTTTAACTCAAGTTGTAATAAGACATTACAAGTTAAAAGCAACACCTGGCCACGAATGGGATCACAAGTTTTCTGTATATGAAGGATTCCACCAAAATATACATCCAGCGATTATTGCGTCACGAGAGAATCTTGAACTAATCCCTGCCGCTAACAACAGATCTAACGGCAGAGAATGTTCAATAACACGAGATGAATTAATTAATAGTGTTTGCTATTAATTTCTATAAAGGTGCAGTATTTTGCCAATGATCGGATGACGCTGAACATCGCGTTCATCTAAATTGCAAACTGCTATTCCTTTTACACCTCCTTCCTGTAATCTTTCGCATAAATCTACGAGGCCGTTACTGCCTTTTTTAAGATCGGTTTGTTCAACATCCCCGGTAATGACAATTTTACTGCCTTCACCAATG
>Ga0164297_10002946_pt1 | contig 16298 bp, 10 predicted proteins | sample GEODES058metaG_FD_113539 | JGI IMG/M metagenome (GOLD analysis project Ga0164297, IMG submission 113539) | Dystrophic lake water microbial communities from Trout Bog Lake, Wisconsin, USA - GEODES058 metaG | ecosystem: Environmental > Aquatic > Freshwater > Lake | place: USA: Trout Bog Lake...
CTAGGAACAATAAAACCCTTACTGAGTAAGGGTTTTATTGTTCCTAGAAGGTTTTATTCTTGAGCCCAATTTCATTTATTTTAAATCGAATAGGATCTAGCATGGCATGGGGTAAAATTAATACTTTCACTAAAATAAATAGCGTTTAGTGAAGGATTAGGGCGCTTCATTATTATTTTTTCTACCTGCACTTTCTATTTCAAATAAGAATTGAAACAAATTAGTATCGGTGGGGAGCTGTAATTTTTTTCTTAACCGATAGCGACTAATTTCGACACCTCTTACAGAGATACTCATTAAATGTGCTATCTCTTTACTCGATAAATTCATTCGCAGGTAGGCACAAAGCTTTAATTCGTGTGGTTTTAGATCTGAAAATTTTTCTTTTAATATCACTAAAAAATCGCCGTGCACTTTATTAAAGTGAATGGAAAACTGCTCCCATTCATCGTTCAATTTCTCATCCTCAGTTAAACTACGCAATATTTTTTTGAGTTCAGAAGTTTCAATGGTGTCTTTACCCAACTTATTAATCTGGTTTATTTTATTAAGTTCCTCTTTTATTTTAATTAGAAACTCTTTTTTCTGCACTAGATTCATGGCAGTGGAAGCTAGTTCTGAATTCTTGAATTCGATTTCAGATTCTAACTTTTCATTCTTTAACTGTACCAACTCTTTTTCTGACTTTTCTAGCGCTAACTGATGAAGATAAGCAATATTTCGCTGCTCTTCTTCATAGCGTTTTCTTTCTTCTAGCAATTTTTTTTCCTGCTTCTTGTGAATCTCTTTCTCCTGCTTTTTATACAATAAATATAAAGCACCTGTGGCAATCAGTAAGTAAATGAACCAAGCCCAGATACTATTATACCAAGGAGTTAATATATGAAAGGAGTAGGTTGTAATCTTGGATTCTGTATTTAGGTTGTTTCGAACTTTTATTTGGAACAGGTAATTACCTGCTGGTAAATTGGTATAATCTTTTTCTGTTTTTTTAGTCCAGTCAGACCAACTTCTATCAAATCCTTTTAAATAGTAACTATACTCTAGATTAGACTGCTGTTCATAAAAGGGAGAAGAATATTCAAAATGAATAGAATTGAAACTATATTGAATATCTGGTATATTTTCGATTGTTTGCAGATTGGAATCATTATTAACAGATCGATAATAGCCGCCAAAAATAAGCTTCTCTGTTTCGTTTTTTATTTTAACCTCATTGATATATACTTGTAGCGGATGAATATTTTGTTTGTAGGTTTCGTAATTAATATGATAGAATCCCATTTCTCCACCTACGAAAATATTATTTTTATTTACAGGGTATATATTTTCGAAACCACTTAGAATCCGGTTTTTTAATTCAGGCAGATAAATGATACTAGGCGTTTTTTTAGAGAAATCAACCACACCAATACTTTTTTCATGCACAAACCAAATATTACCTTCGGTATCTTCTTTCAAATAGCGAACACTGATATCGTTGAAAATTTTCTCATAAAAAGCAGATGGGATGAACCTATCGGCAGGTGCATTATATTCGTAAATTCCTTTTTCAGTAGCTATTAATATTTGATTTTTAATTTTATAAACATGATTATTTAAGGTAGAGGGTAAGCCATTATTGAGTGTATAAAGCTTCACCGAATCATTATTCAAGTTAATTTTATATACTCCTCTATAAGGATGCGATACCCATATAATATTCGATACACTATCAATAGCCAAAAAGCGAGCGGAGGTATTGAGATTAGGAATCCCTTTTTTCTTATAGAAATTTCCGTTAGACTCGCTAAATAGATCTACACCCTGATAATTTCCGGCTGCATATAAGGGTTCAAGCCCTTTTTTTACCGGCTGAAATGTCCAATAACCGGTTGCTTTATCAACAGGTACTAATAGATTATTTGTCAGATTAAATAAGCCTTCTTCTCTTCCTGCCAATAATTTTCCATTCAGCTCAAATATATTCCATGTTTGACCCTCAGCGATTATTTTGGTATTATTGTGCAAATAACTAAGATCGTTGGTTTGTTCTAGAGGTATTTTATAAATACCATTTGATAAGGCAAAATATAAGTTATTACCATAACTAGTAACAGAATAACCCGCTCCATCGTTGAATATTTTTGGGTCAATATGTTTTACGGCACTATTGTAAGGAATAAAATCAATGCCGTCACTAAGGCCTAACCATATATTGTTATTCTTATCGGTAAAGAGGCTTTTTACGCTATTGTTCTGCAGGCCATCTTCTTTGGCAAAATGTTCAACGATATTACCTGAGTGGTTGATATGATAAAAGCCATTATTATAGGTACCTATCAGATAATTATTCTCATCGATCTTTGTAGAGCTGGTAAAATGTTGATATTGTAAATTACTAATATCACCCCCGTTCAAGATAAAAGGAGTAAGCTTATTGTCCTTTAAAAGAAATAACCCATTTTTAAAAGTGGTAATCAAGCTTGTATTTGCTGCAAAAGGCGTAATGGAAGTGATATAAAAATCTTTAGGTAATAAACTTTTATCAATCAGGCTTTCCCATCTTCCCGATTGATAGATTAATAGCCCCTTACCTTCATCATGAGCTAGCAATTGTTTTTGGTGCATCCCTAAAAAGATCCAAGATGACCATGGTTGGTAAACTGTAATATTATTATTGTGGTATTTGAAAAGTTTGGCATTACAACGAAAAAAAACATCCTTATCAAGCGATATAATATTCCATACATCGGCAAATTTTTGGTCACCCTCGTCTAATAGGGTCTTTAATGAAGTATAGCTAAGTTTACCGCTTTTGTCGGGAGCAAAAAATCCCATTTCATCTTGCCCACCAACATAAAGTCGGTTGTCTTTCCCGAATTCAATCGACCAAACAATGGTTTTATTGGGAAGTGGAAGCAGCTTCCAATAAGTTCCATCATATACCAATAAGCCCTCATTGTTGGCAAAATACAACCTACCTTCCGCATCTTGTTTAATGCTCCAGTTTTGTGTGCCTGCATTGTAATATTTTTTCTGAAAATTCTGTATTTCTCTTTGGCCAATAAAAGGTTGGGTATACCCTAAAACTAGGAAAATAGTACAGATGGAAGTTAACAGTATTATTTTGGTGATACATCTGGTCATTTACTTCTATTTTCAGTCTTGATGTAGTACTGATGTAGTCGAATAAGTGTAAATATAGGAGTATTTTTTTTTGTAGTAGTACTGATGTGGTCGAATATTTTTTTGTTGAATTACCCCTGCATAGTTTTACATTCTCAAATAATATGCCGTTCAAAGCTGTATATTGATTCTTTAAATTGCCTAAATATGAAAAAACAAATTTTATCCCATTTTTGGGGAAATACAAGTATTCCTTCATGGAAAAACATCGTGCATTGGCTAAAAGCCAAACCACGCTCACCCTCCTAATCATTCCTTTTCGATAGTACTTTAAAAGCCGGGATTCTCTCAGGTTTTATACATTCATTCTTCAAAACATAACAACTTGCATATGAAATTCAAAAATCGAATTTGGCTAATTGTCACCTTTCTCTTTGGCATCATTCTTTCTCTGAACGCCCAATCTATCAATGTAGAGGGCAAGGTAACCAAAAAGCCAGGAGGTGAACCACTAGTAGGAGCCAGTATAATGATTAAAGGAACTAAGATTGCCACCTCCACAGACCCATTGGGTAACTACAAAATAACACTCCCCAAAAAAGGGCAGACCTTAATTGCTTCTTATATAGGGATGTCGGCAGTAGAAAAACAAATCAAGGCCGGCGGTACAGAAAACTTTCAGTTAGAAGATGCAGGGGCATCATTAACCGATGTAATTGTAATTGGGTATGGAACGCAAAAAGTAACCAATGTATCTGGTGCTATATCTACCGTTAAAAGTAGCGATATTGAGAAATCGAGTCCAGTGAGAGTAGAAGAAGCTATTCAGGGTAAGGCTTCGGGTGTTACAGTCATACAAAGTGGTTCACCAGGTGTTAAGCCTACTTTATTTGTAAGGGGAATCCCTTCGTTTAGCGGCTCAGATCCATTGGTGGTGGTAGATGGTTCCGTACAAACCCTCGATGATTTTAATTCAATTAACCCAGCCGACGTTGAAAGTATTAATATATTAAAAGATGCCGCTACTACAGCTATCTATGGTATTAGTGGGGGTAATGGTGTGATTGTGATTACCACAAAATCTGGAAGAAAAAATCAGAAAACACAATTTAGTTTATCTAGCAGCTATGGCACTCAATCGATAGCCAAAGAAATAGGGGTATTAAATGCTACTGAGTATGCTGCCATTTTAAATGAAGGAAGTACAACCGCTGGTGGTAGTGTTATTTTTCCAAACTTAAGTACGGTTGGGGTTGGTACCAATTGGCAAGATCAAATATTTCAACAGGCACCCATTCAAACCCATTCACTTTCTGCAAGTGGTGGAACGGATAAAATGACCTATTTCTTATCGGGCGGATATACAGATCAGAAAGGTATTTTAGGTGGCACAAAGTTTAATAAATCTGATTACTCAAGAGGAAATTTTACGGCTAATTTGAGTTTTCAGCTAACCAATAAATTAAAATTCATCGTCAATGCCACCGAAGTATTATTAAACTCAAAAGGGGTACAAGAAGGTAATTGGAATGGCATTATCGGTGAAGCGTTGAATTTTGATCCAACTGTTTCGGTAAATAATACCGTACCTAATACTATTGGTACTTATGGGTTTAGTAATCTCATTTTACAGGAGGTTCATAATCCTTTAACTGAAATGCAAAATACCTACAATTCGAATTTAGGCAATAAGCAATATGGTAAATTTGAATTACAATACGATGTAGTAAAAAATGTGAAAGTCACTACACGCTTTGGTTATACCAATTTTATAGATAATGTAAGATCATTTTCACCATTAATCTTTTATGGTCTTAATAATATAGACAATTCTTTGAATGCAGATGGATCTACCGTTACTGGCAAACACAATTCTGTAAGTTCTACCAGAGATAACTATTTTAATTATAATTGGGAAAGTTTTGCTAACTACGATTTCAAACTCAAGAAAGGTCACCATTTTGAAACCGTATTGGGAATGGGATTGGGTAAATCTTCTCAAAACCATTTAGGCGCCAGCAAGCAAGATGTCCCTTTTAATTCATGGACATTTGCAAGCCTGCAATCTGCAACGGGTAGCAATACCTCTGCTAATACGCAAGCTAATTCGGGATATTATTGGGAATCATTCACCAAATCGCTCTCTTATTTTGCAAGGGCCAATTACGATTACGAAAATAGATATTTGGCTTCTTTTAGTGTTAGAAGAGATGGCTCATCAGAATTTTCTGATGCCAAAAAATATGGTGATTTTTATGCCGGTTCAATAGGCTGGATAATATCGAAAGAAAAATTTTTCGATTCAAAATTCATCGATTTTCTAAAGATCAGGGCTAGTTATGGGTCAGTGGGCAGCAGCAATGGTGCTTCGCTACAAACCTCTTCTATTATTACTGGGGGCACCTATAATAATATAGGTAACAGTAATGGTTACTATTTTAACGGAGTATTTTATCCAGGTTCTTCTATCGGCTCACAAATTAATCCCAATCAGTTAGGATGGGAGACCGATGCACAAATCAATGCTGGTTTTGATATTTCGATACTAAAAAGCAAAGTTTCTTTATCTGCTGATTATTATCAAAAGAATGTAAACAACTTATTGTTTACTGGAACACAGGCATTATTTATTGGAACGGTACCGCCACCATTAGCCAATATTGGTTCTACCAAAACAACGGGGTTAGATTTAATGATCACTTATAAAGACAAGATTACAAAGAACTTTAATATCAATACCGCTGTTACTTTTACCACATCCAATAGTTTAGTAACGGCTACTAATTTCGACAATTCTGCTAAGATAACAGGTGGTGGATATTATAATGGTCAGTCTCAGACGATAACTGTATTTCAAAAAGGGCAATCACCCGGTTATTTTTATGGCTATAAAACAGATGGTTTATTCCAGAATGCTACACAAATAGCAGCTGCTGCCATTCAAACAGGAGCACAACCAGGAGATATTAAATACAAAGATGTTAATGGAGATGGTGTTATTGATAGTAAAGATGAAACTAAGATCGGCAATCCTTTTCCAAAGTTTGTATTAGGATGGAACCTAGGTTTTGAGTATAAGAATATTGATTTTACTGCTTTCATTTATGCTTCCTATGGTAATGATATTTACCGGGCATATGAAAGAAACTCAAATTATAGTAATAAGTTTAGAAATATTTTAGCCCGCTGGACAGGGGCTGGTTCTACTAATAATGCAAATGATCCACGTTATTCATTTACAGATCCTAATGACAATGCACGTGTGTCGGACAGATATGTAGAAGATGGTTCTTTTATAAAAATAAAAAATCTACAGTTGGGTTATACTTTACCTAAATCTGTCACTAAAAATGCATTTACCAAAGTTCGTTTTTATTTAGCAGTAAAGAATGCACTTACGCTTACAAAGTATAGCGGCTTTGATCCTGAAATTTCCGGAGGCATCATGAATTCGGGTGTTGACTTGGGTACTTATCCTCAGGCACGTGTATATACTTTTGGTTTAGATCTTAAATTTTAATACCCTAAATGATCATAAAAATGAAACGATATTTTAAAATACTAGGTTTACTAAGTTTGATTGGGGTGACGGTTTCTTGTAATAAATATTTACAAAAAACACCTCAGGATGCTTATTTGATATCTTCGAGTTCTTACTTAAATAACGCATCCGATTATCAGACCATGGAAGTAAGTGTTTATACACCACTGCAATGGTTGAACCAGTTGGTTCCTATTGGAGACATTGCATCGGATAATGCCGCATCGGGCGGAGAAAGTGCATCGGATGTACTAGACCTGCAGCAAATTGATGATTATACCACAACACCTGTAAATGGTACATTATCGAATCTCTGGCAATATGCGTATGAGGGAGTTAATAGGGCTAATTATTTAACACAATATAAAGCCAGCAATCCTGCAGGCCAAACTGTGAGTTTTGCAGGTAAAGAAGCAATGTATGGCGAAGTATATTTCTTAAGAGCCTATTATTATTTCACTTTAGTGAAAATGTTTGGCGATGTACCATTGTTCACAGATAAGAGACTAGATATCTCTGCAACAAATAGTTTAAAGAGAACTGCCAAATCCTCCGTTTATTTATCGATTGAGAATGATTTGAATGCCGCCATCAATGTATTACCCAATACACAATCGCAAGCAGGTCGGGCAACCAAATATGCGGCACAGTCTTTATTGGGAAAAGTATATCTATACCAACAGAAATATGATTCTGCAGCAATAGTATTACAAAGTGTAATTAATGCCAATGCTTTTAGTTTAGTCAATAATTTTGCCTCGATCTTTTTACTAGCTGGACAAAACGGTCCAGAATCTGTTTTCGAAATTCAATATTCTAGTAATGGTGCTAATTCTTATGATGGTGCTGACCCTTCGCAAGGTCCGGGTAATTATCAGGTACAACAATGTGGTATAAGAAATTTAAGTTCATCATCATCATTAATGCCATATGCACCGGGTTGGAGTACCAATTTGCCAACGCAAAATTTAGCGAGTGCCTATAGTGCAGGTGATCAACGAAAAGCCGCTACTTGCTTAGATATTGCCGCTTATGTGGCAGCAAACCCTGCATGGAATATTACTTATGAGGTAGCTCCTTACAAAAACACGGGTTTATACAATCAGAAATACCTTCCTTATATTGGACAAGGTGCAACTAGCGGTGGGGATCCTAAATTAAATTATCCTAATAATTATAGGACTATCCGTTATGCTGATGTATTACTGATGGCAGCAGAAGCCTATAATAAAAGTGCTACACCCAATGATACCAAAGCACAATTGTACTTAAATCAGGTTCGGCGTCGTGCATTTCAGGTAAACGATGCTAGTCATGATATTACTTCAACAGGCGCTTCTTTATATACCGCTATTTTAAATGAAAGAAGATTGGAATTAGCTATGGAAGGGGAACGTTTTTTTGATTTAGTTAGAACAGGTCAAGCAGCCACTGTTTTAGCCCCTCTTTTTAAAGTTGGTAAAAACGAAGTATTCCCTATTCCACAACAAGAAATTCTTGTTTCCGGACTTACACAAAATCCAGGTTACTAGTATTATATAAAAATAAATTTTATGAGACTATTTAAATACATCGCTTCATACCTATTGCTGACAAGCATGATTATTGTAGGTTGTAAAAAAGAAACAACTACAGACACCTCGTTTGTTGCAACAGCCACTACCGTTACTAATTTATCGGTAATGTTCAACATCACACAAGACAATACAGGTTTGGTGACTATTACGCCTAATGGAACAGGTGCCGTTTATTATGATATCACATTTGGTGACACAACAAAAAATCCTATAAGTATTAATGCAGGTATGAATGTGAAACATATTTATCCTGAAGGAAATTATCAGGTTAAAATTGTTGGACATGATATTAAGGGCGGAACAGCCACTTTAACTCAGGCACTAGTAGTTTCTTTCATTGCACCAAAAAATTTGGTAGTCAATGTAACAACCTCTAACCTAAATGTGAACGTTTCTGCGACTGCGCAATATGCCACTTTTTATAAGATTTATTATGGCGACTCTAATTCTATTGTGCCAATTCCTTATGCCGCTGCATTAACCAATCAGGTTGTTTCGCATACTTATGCAAAAGCAGGCACGTATATCGTAAAAGTGATTGCCTTAAGCGGCGGCATTGCCACCACGCAATTCTTAGATACGATTACGGTAGCTAATCAAATAAATATACCTGTAACATTTGAAGACCCAAATACCAATTATACGATGAGTGATTTTGGAGGTAATCTCTCTACCCTAGTGATAGATCCTACCAATTCTGCTAATCATGTAATTAAGTCGGTAAAAACTGCCGGCGCCCAAACATGGGCAGGCACTACTATTGGAACTGGGGCAGGCTTTGCAACTCCTATACCATTAACACTTGCTAATACTAAAATGACAGTGAAAGTGTATTCGCCTGCTATTGGTCTCGACATTAAATTGAAAGTTGATAATCATGCCAATCCCAATGTGGGCCTTTCTGTTGAAACAGATGTATTGACCACAGTGGCTAATCAGTGGCAAACATTAACCTTTGACTTTAGTCATCCTGCTGCTGGAACTCCCGCATTTGTTCCTTCAAACACTTATGACCTTGCTTCCATTTTCTTTGATTTCAATAATGTAGGAACAGGGTCCACCTTTTATTTTGATAATGTTCAGATGGCCCCACCTTCGTTAAGACAATTAGGTCTGCCAATCACATTCGAAGATGCTACAGTGGATTATACCATGAGTGATTTTGGCGGAAACGCAACTGTCTTAACAGTAGATCCTGCCAATGCATCTAACCATGTAATGATGTCTACTAAAACGGCCGGTGCCCAAACATGGGCTGGTACTACTATTGGAACAGTAAATGGTTTTTCACAAAAAGTACTATTAACAGCTGTGGCCACTAAGATGACCGTAAACGTATATTCACCAGCGGCTGGATTGGATATTAAATTGAAGTTAGATAATCACCTGACGCCGAATGTTGGACTTTCGGTAGAGACGGATGTGAGAACTACAAAAGTACATCAGTGGGAAACGCTCACTTTCGATTTTAGTCAGCCTGCTACAGGAACACCTGCTTGGAATTCTGCTAATACATACGATCTAGCTTCTATTTTCTTTGACTTTAATAATGCTGGATCTGGATCAGTATTTTATTGGGATGAAGTTCATTTCTTATCACAGATTAATTTGCCATTGAACTTTAATAATCGGGATATGGATCCAACAGTCAATGATTTTGGTGGTAATACTAGTGCAACAATTATAGATCCCGATGCTACGCATTCAACTGGATTAGTAATGCAATCTATTAAAACTGCAGGTGCACAAACCTGGGCTGGAACCAATATAAGTTCATTGAATGCTGCACAAACTGCTAACAACGGTTTTGCCAATAATATTGTTTTAGGCGCAAGTAGGAAAATGAGTTTAGATGTATATGCGCCAGCTGCTGGTTTAGATATTAAATTAAAACTAGGCAATGTAAATTCTAATCTGCCCACTGTAGAAACAGATGTATTGACTACTAAATCGGGTTGGCAAACATTGAGTTTCGACTTTACGCAGCCTGCATCAGGTACACCGGCATGGAGTGCTTCTAATACCTATAATCTGGCTTCTGTTTTCTTCGATTTTAATGTGGCAGGTTCGGGAAAAACTTTCTACTGGAATAATTTAATTATTCAATAATTAAAAAATAATACTACATGAAAAATAATATGAAATATATTCTATTGGTTGTTGGAATAATTATGGTTTCGATCATTGCCTGTAAAAAAACAGAATATTCATTTGGGAATATACAAACCCCTAGCAACATTGTTATCAATACAGCTATTCAGGGAAGTAATACGGCTAATCCCACTGGGGATGGTTCGGGTAATGTAAATTTTACAGTTAGTGCAACAAATGCCATTACCTATAAGATTTATTTTGGTAACGGAGATTCGGTATTAACACCTACCGGAACTGTCAGTTATAAGTATACAACCATAGATACCAATACTTATACTGTAACAGTGAACGCAATTGGAACAGCAGGAACTATTTCCACTTTAAGTCAGCAGATAAAGGTTTTATATAAGTATCAGATTCCTTCCACAATTCTTGCCGATCTTACTAATGGAAGTTCTAAAACATGGGCTATTGCAAAAGATACTGTTGGCCACTTAGGGGTAGGACCTGCCAACACTTTTACACCCGATTATTATACGGCACAACCTAATGAAAAGCCAAGCTGTGCATATGGTAGTGTAATTACTTTTTCACAGGTGGGCACAAATGGAATTAGTATCAATGACAATAATAATGGCTCTACATTCGTCATAAATGATGCCAACTCTTTTTATAGTGTATCGGGTGGCGATGGATGTTATCCAATTGTAACAGTGGGTGCTAAAACCCTTGGTTTTACTTCTGCCACTTCAGGCTCTTCTTCTTCCAATTCTACCGGTGTTCAGTTTACTGTTCCCGGCAATGGAGTTGTAGGATTTGGTTTAGGCGGAACTGTATATGAAATATTATACATTTCACCTAAGGTAATTTGGTTAAGAAATATTTGCCGTGGCGATGGACTTGCCTGGTATCAGATATTAAGAGCACAATAATAACAAGCGCTAAAATTGACATTGATGACCACTTTTAGCTGTTTATGATTAAAGATCCTGTTATGAAAAATATTCTTATAGTTTGTATTTTGGCTATGCCTTTTTTCCTATCCTGTGGTGGGGCTAGTAAGGATACTACTACACCGAATACACCCCCCGGTAATTTAACAATAACAGCAGTAGTAGCTTCAGATAGCAGTGGTAATGTTTCATTTACCACTGCTGCCTCGAATGCAGTAACTTATGATTTTAATTTTGGGAATGGGGTAATTCAAACAGTTCCATCGGGTAGCATCCTCTTTAAGTATACAAGCTCCGGCACTTATACTGTTAATGTAATAGCGACTAGTGCTTCAGGACAAACAATTTCAGCAAACAAACAGATAACTGTAGGCGTTAAATTGAATTTAGTATGGTCTGATGAATTTAATAATAATGGCAGTCCCGACCCATCAAAATGGGGGTTTGACCTTGGTGGAGGAGGATGGGGTAATAATGAATTGGAATATTATACGTCTCGAACCAATAATGCGATTGTATCAAATGGCACTCTGAAAATAATAGCCGTAAAAGAAAGTTATCAGGGAAGTAATTATACTTCTGCTAGGCTACTTTCAAAGGGGCTCTATTCGTTTCAATATGGAAGAATCGATATTAGTGCCAAGCTGCCTGCCTCTATAGGTACCTGGCCTGCACTATGGATGCTAGGCAATAACCAAGCATCCGTGGGATGGCCTGCCTGTGGAGAGATAGATATCTTAGAGCAAAACGGTAGTAATAAGAATACAATTTATGGAACAATGCATTATCCAACAGAAGTTAATCCTAATGGCGATGGTGGAACAAGTACTATCTCCACCGCTAGCACCGCTTTTCACAAATATTCAGCTATCTGGTCGGCAGCCACCATACAATTATTGGTAGATGATGTTCAATATTATACATTACCCAACAGCAGTTCCCTACCCTTTAATCAAAATTTCTTCATCCTTTTAAACCTCGCAATGGGGGGAAATTTCGGAGGAACTGTTACTAGTAGTTTTGCAACTGACCAATTAGAAATTGATTATGTAAGGGTTTACCAATAACACCACAAACAAACTTATTTTCTAAATTTATTAATATATTATTACGGATGAAGTTTCTTATTCTAATGGCTTTTTGCAACGTTTCATTACTGATGAGCTCTCCTGTATGGGCACAAAATAAAACGGAAGTAAATAAAAAAGTAAACGAGAAAGTAGTATTTTTTGATGATTTCTCAGGTAGTCATTTAGACCGGTCTAAATGGAATGTTGAAATTACCGGGAATCATTTCAACGATGAACTACAGGCTTATGTTGATACAACAATAACTTGTTACCTTGAAAACAACGCCTTGGTATTAGAACCTAAATATACCCCTGGGTTTATTACGAAAGATGGACAAAAATTTGATTTCATATCAACACGTTTAAATACAAAAAATAAATTTGATTTTAAGTATGGCACTGCTGAAGCTAGAATTAAAATTTCTGATGGAGAAGGACTATGGCCTGCTTGGTGGTTACTAGGAAATGGTAACTGGCCCGAAACCGGAGAGATAGATATTATGGAATATGTTGGAGAAAAAGATTGGGCTAGTGCAGCTATTCACGGAAAGGGCTATTATGGTGAAACACCATTTGTGAACCGGCAATACTTTAACAAAGATAACGATGTAACGAAATGGCATACATATGCAGTTGACTGGACACCCGAGAATCTTATCTTTAAGTATGATGGAATAATCATGTTTAGGGTTACTAGAAGTATGACCAACCATTATGGTCAATGGTCTTTTGATAATAATAAATATTTGATTTTAAACTTTGCATTGGGAGGCGCTTATCCAGTAAAGATCAATGGCGTAAAAAATCCATATGCTGGATTACCGGCTTCTACGCTTGAATTAATTAAGAATAGAAAAGTAAAAATGTATGTTGATTGGGTAAAAGTAACACAGCATTAATTGCGATGATTAAACTAAGGACTTGCATAAGCCTAATAAAAATTGGCCCTAGTTAAGAGATAATCTTTACTAGGGCCAATTAAGTATCATGGGTTTTATATGAAAGCAACTCAGAAAATTGGGATTAGATTCTCCTCCTCTGTTTTATCTTGCTTCTACTTAATGCTAGTATAATTGGTCAGCAGCCACTATATTCTTGAACTACATTAACTTAGTACAATTATTAGCACTGATGATATTAATCGCATTTACCTTAAAAAATAGCGATCAATATTTTGTATATTAAAATAGTCGTAATTTACTTTATCTGCTTATGTTTACAGTAATATGTATCTTATAGTATAAGGTAGATTCAAGTTTTTAGCGCAACAATAGTTCTTTAAACTTTTCTTTTGGTGTTGACCAGTCAAGCGTTTTTCTGGGTCTCTCATTTAAGAGCTTTTGAACGTGCTTGATTTCTTTCCTAGTAAACTTACTAAAATCGGTTTGTTTTGGAAAGAAGTCTCTGATCAACATATTGGTGTTTTCATTTGTTCCTCTTTGCCAAGGGCTATGAGGATCGCAGAAGTACACTTGCATATTTGTTTCTTTGGTAAAGAGCTTATGTTCGCTCATCTCTTTACCTCGATCATAGGTTAACGACACGGCCATTTGGCTGGGTAATGTTTTAAGTTCTTTGGCAAATGCTTTTCGTACTGAGGGTGCATCCTTTGCTTTTAAAGGCACTAGGATAACGGTTCTGGTAGTTCTTTCCACAATAGTCCCAATGGCTGTTTTGTGGTCTTTACCCATAATCAAATCACCCTCCCAATGACCTGGTATAATTCTATCCTCAACTTCCTCTGGACGCTCGTGGATACTTATCATATCAGGGATTGTGCCTCTTTTGTCAGTTGTAAGTTTGCGGTTTTTACGTACACTTTTCTTCTGTCTAAGGTAACCAATCAGCTCCTTACGGAGTTCTCCTTTGGGTAATATGTACAGATAGGTGTAAATGGTTTCATGGCTGACTTGCATATGCTTCTTTGTTGGGTAACGCTTGAGTAATTCCCTGCTTATTTGCTGGGGTGACCACCTAAGCTTCAATTTCTCAACAATAAAGCTATACAGTTTTGGATTTGTGGCAATACGGGAACGGCAGTTTCGCTTTTAATAAAGGTAGTCTGCTGAATATTGACTCAACCATGCCTTGTAAGCCGAACCACTGTAGGAGTAGTATTTAACTTCCCTGCTAATGGTACTTACACTTCTGTTCAAACAAAGAGCTATATACCTGTAACTTTTACCCTGTGAAAGATATTGACCAATCAATTCTCTTTCATCGATACTTAACCTTTGATATTTATTCATGACAACAATTTAATTTATTTAAACTGTTGCGTTAAATATTTGAACCTAAGTAACTATAAATAAATTTCTCATATCGAAATAAAAATGAATCAGCACTATATTAGTAAAGGAATTTTAATCATTGTCATAAGTCAGTTTATTTCAAATGCTGCTTATTCTCAAGAGATAAAAAATATTAAATTAGATACAATAGTTGCAAAACAAGGTTTTGTAAATCTATTATTTCATAATAAGAAAGGGCAAGACTCATTAGTAGATCTCTCAGATGCTTTTAACAACTTTTTTAATATTAAGGAAAAGCAAAAAAAGTTGGACAGTAGTAACAGTTCAAAAACACATTATAGTATACTGCCTGGTATACTATATAGCTTAAACTATGGATGGGCCGCTTTATTCAATGCAAATGAAGTATTAAAACAAAGTCAAGGAAGTATTAATAATTCAAACATTTTTCTGAATGGGAACTACACACAGAAAAAGCAAATTGTATTACAGGGGGTCACTAATTTATGGACCAAAAACGATTTGTTCAATATCGCAACAAATTGGTCTTATTTAAAATATCCACAACAAGACTTTGGAATGGGAGGATATAGTTCAGAAAACTTAGTTGACCAACTAGACTATTCTTACCTTAAACTTTATCAAACAGTTTCAAGAAAAATTGCCCAAAACTTATATGTGGGTTTAGGATTAAACTTTGATCTTAGATGGAATATTACAGACACTAGCACTATGAATAAACCTGTTTATGGATTTACGCAATATGGGTTTACAAAACAATCTAATTCAACAGGCTGGTTATTGAATTTATTATACGATAATCGGGTTAATGTTTTTAATCCCAACCCCAATAGCTCTTTTTTAAATATTCAATATAGAGATAACATTACTTTATTAGGTAGCGATACCCATTGGCAATCCTTATTAATAGACGCTAGAAAATATCTAAGATTTCCGGCAAACTCTTCTAGCATGTTTGCTTTTTGGACCTATGATTTGTTTACCTTACAAGGTACGGCACCCTATTTAGATTTGCCAACACTTGGATTAGATACCTATAATAATACTGGTAGAGGCTATATACAAGCAAGGTATAAGGGCGACAAAATGCTTTATTTTGAAACAGAGTATAGATTTAAATTAACCGAAAATGGGCTTTTTGGGGGCGTCTTATTTGCCAATGCAGAAAGTTTTAGCGAACCATTATCAAAACAATTTAAAGTAGTATCTCCAGCTTATGGGCTTGGAATTAGAATAAAACTGAATAAGAAATCCAATACAAACTTATGTATAGATTATGGATTTGGCACGAATGGATCGAAAGGATTATTTATGAATCTTGGAGAAGTTTTTTAAGGGTCGCTGCTACTATTTGTATGGCGCTACTACAATAAAAATTATATCTCCCCTGCCCGTTGCTCCAAGTAATAAAACAAACTCTAGTAAGGTTTATTGTTAGATACCTTTCGTTTATGAATACGGTACTATTGGATACTCATTAGAAATGAAATTGCTACAAGAATGTTCAACTACTAATGGAACAGTAATTTGCACTTTCTATGTTGGAAAAGACAGGTCTATTGAATATTCCGCTGATAGTGAGCCAGTGATTCCGGCCAAAGTGAGCCACTTGATTTAGTGTTCACGAACGTTTATCAAATATAATTATTTTTTGTTTCTGAGTGACTCTCCTTTGAGTTCTA
>Ga0164297_10002947_pt1 | contig 16295 bp, 13 predicted proteins | sample GEODES058metaG_FD_113539 | JGI IMG/M metagenome (GOLD analysis project Ga0164297, IMG submission 113539) | Dystrophic lake water microbial communities from Trout Bog Lake, Wisconsin, USA - GEODES058 metaG | ecosystem: Environmental > Aquatic > Freshwater > Lake | place: USA: Trout Bog Lake...
CCCCGCACCGTCGCGAACAACCCGTCCGGGGAAGCCTCGCTGAATCTGGGCGTCACCGGCCCGGCCTACACCATCGGCGCCGCCTGCGCGGCGGGAAACCTGGGCCTGATCCACGCCGCGCAGATGCTGCGCCTGGGCGAGGTGGACCTGGCGATCTGCGGCGGGGTGAGCGAGAGCATCCATACGTTCGGCATCTTTGCCGGATTCAAGAGCCAGAATGCGCTCGCGACGCACACGGAACCCGGCAAAGCCAGCCGGCCCTTCGACCTGGCCCGCAACGGCATCGTCGTTTCCGAGGGCGGCTGCCTCTACACGCTCGAGCGGCTGGAAGACGCGCAGGCCCGCGGTGCGAAGATCTACGCCGAGATCGCCGGATACCACGTCAACTCCGATGCCAGCGACTACGTGCTGCCCAATCCCGTGCGCCAGGCCGAGTGCGTCCGCGCCTCCATCCGCCGGGCCGGGCTCGAACCGCGCGACATCCATATCGTCAACACGCACGCCACGGCCACGCCGCTCGGCGACATCCAGGAGTGCGAGGCGATCCGGGCGGTGTTCGGCGAGGGGTGCCCCGACACCCATGTCAACAACACCAAGAGTTACATTGGCCATTGCATGGGCGCGGCCGGCGCACTGGAGCTGGCGGGCAACCTGCCGTCGTTCGACGACCTGACGGTTCATCCCACGATCAATGTCGACCGGCTCGACCCGGCCTGTGCGCTGCCCGGTCTGGTGCTGAATCAGCCGCGCAAGGTTGCGAAAGTGGACACCATCCTTAACAATTCCTTCGGGATGCTGGGGATAAATTCCACGTTGATTGTTAAGCGCTTTGCCGCCTAAGTCCCTCACTTCAGCCCATATGACCAAAGACGAATGCAAGAAGGTGGTGATCGATATCATCGCCGATATCGCGCCCGATGAGGACTTGAGCACGCTCAAGCCGGAAGTCCGCCTGCGCGATCAGCTCCAGCTCGATTCGATGGACTTCCTCGACATCGTCATGGAGCTGCGGAAGCGCCACGGCATCGAGGTCCCGGAGGCGGACTACATCCAGCTGGCCTCGCTCGACAGCTGCGCGAATTACCTGACGCCCAAGTTCAACGCGCTCAGCGCCAAGAGCTGAGCGCCGGGTTTGACCTTTCGACGGGGCCGGGAAGCATTTCCCGGCCCTTTGTTTTGCCCGAGTTCCCCGCATGAACACCCGCTCGCACTATGATGTCGCCATCATCGGCGCCGGCATGTCCGGCCTCGCCGCGGGCATCCGTCTGGCGCATTTCGGCAAGCGGGTGTGCATCTTCGAGCGTCACAACACGGTCGGCGGCCTCAACAGTTTCTACAGCCTGGGCGGCCGCAAGTTCGACGTGGGGCTGCACGCGATGACCAACTATGTGCGGCCCGGCATCAAGGGCACGCCGCTGGGCAAGCTGCTGCGGCAGCTGCGCATCGACCGCGATGAATTCGCCCTGTGCGAGCAGAAGCAGTCGCGCATCGCCTTCGGCCCGCGCGGCGAGACCTCGCTCCGCTTCACCAATGACTTTGCCGTGTTCGAGTCGGAGGTCGCGGCACGATTCCCGGCGCAGATTGACGGTTTTCTCCGCCTGACCGCGGCGGTCCGCGCCTTCGACGATGTGGCCCTGGACGCAACGCCGGTCTCGGCGCGACAGGTCGTCCGCCAGCACATCACGGACCCGCTGCTCGAGGGCATGCTGTTCTGCCCGCTGATGTACTATGGCAGCGCGACGGAGCATGACATGGAATTCGGCCAGTTTGTGATCATGTTCAAGGCGCTCTTCCTGGAGGGATTTGCCCGACCGTTCGACGGTGTCCGCGTCATCCTGCGCGTGCTGCTGGAAAAGTACCGGGCGGCCGGCGGCGAACGCCGCATGAAGTGCGGGGTCCGGCAGATTGTCGCCCGGGACGGCCGGGCGGCGGTGCTGGTGCTCGACAGCGGCGAGGAGATTTCCGCGGACGAGGTCATCTCCTCCATCGGCGCGCCGGAAACCGCCCGGCTGATTCAAGCGGATGCCCCCGGGTCGCAGGCACCGGTCACGCCGGGACGGCTGTCCTTCGTGGAGACCATCACGATCCTCGACCGCCAGCCGGCCGCGCTCGGGTGGGGGGGCGACACGATCGTCTTTTTCAACGACTCGGCGCGGTTCGACTACGCCTGTCCGGCTGGGCAGGTTGATCCGCGGAGCGGCGTGATCTGCATCCCGAATAATTTTGACTACGGACCGGAGCTCCGGCTGGCCGAGGGAATATTCCGGTGCACCTGCCTGGCCAGTTACGAGCGCTGGGCGCATCTGCCCGATGAAGCCTATCACGCGGACAAGCGGCGCTGGTACGAGGCGCTGCAGCAGAGCGCGCAGCGTTTTCTGCCCGCCCTGCCGGAGCCGGGCGCGCTGGCCCGGGCGACGGTGGCCACCGACATGTTCACGCCGCGCACCATCACCAAGTTTACCGGCCATCTCGGCGGCGCGATCTACGGCGCGGCGGAGAAAAACCGGCAGGGCCGGACCGGTCTGGCCAACCTCTACCTCTGTGGCACCGACCAGGGATTCCTGGGCATCGTGGGCGCGATGCTGAGCGGAATTTCGATGGCCAATTATCACATCTTGCAGAAAAGCTGAGCGGGCGGCACGAAGCCCCCGATCCTTTGTCGTAGCGGAAACCCCAACCCCATGAATTCACCCCTGTCCCTGCTTCGCTCACTGGCCCTTTTCCTGAGTCTGGCGGTCCTGCTCCCGGGTCCCACCCGGGCCCAGGAGCCCGTTTCCGACAGCCCGCTCACCCAGCCGCAGCTCGACCAGTTGCTCGGACCCATCGCGCTCTATCCCGATGCTCTGGTTGCGCTCATCCTGCCCGCGTCGACCGTGCCGACGGACATCGTGCTGGCCGCCCGCTACCTGAACGCCGCGGGCGCCGCGGCCGAGATCGACAGCCAGCCGTGGAACGACAGCGTGAAGGCGCTCGCGCGGTATCCCGAAGTCATCAAGTGGATGGATGAGAACCTGGCCTGGACACAGCAGACGGGCTCGGCCTTCGTCGCCCAGCCTGCCGACGTGATGAGCGCGCTGCAGCGCCTGAGGGCGCGGGCGCGGGCCACGGGGGCACTGGTCACGACGCCTCAGCAGCAGGTCGTGGACGATGATGGCGCGATCGAAATCGTGCCGACCCAGCCCGAGGTCATCTATGTGCCGCGGTACGATCCCGACGTCGTTTATGTACCGGACCCGGATTACTATGGCGGGCCGCTCGTGACGTTTGGGTACGGGTTTCCCACGGGCTATTGGCTGCGCTATGACTTGGACTGGCGCCGCCGGAGCATCTGGGTGGGAGACCGCCGCCAAGGCTGGTATCGCCCCGGTGCGCCGGGGCGGCCCAATTTTCCCACCAATCCCGACTGGCACCCCTGGAAGCCGCCCGTTCGTCCGCCTCTGCCGCCCGTTCCACATCGGCCGCGCCCGGAAGTCGTGCGTCCCCGGCCGTTTCCCGGCACTCCGCCGACACCGCGGAAAACGCGCCCGGATGACCGCGACCGGGCAAGCCGTCCGGAGACCACGGGCCGCTCCACGTCCGGGAGCCAGCCGCCGGTGAATACGGCCACGAGTTCAACCCGGAATCCGTCCGGATGGAACGACACCAGTCCAACAGCGCGACCCTCGGCCGCGCCGGCACCGGAGGCCACCACCTCTCCGTCCCGTACGCCGAGTCTGTCGCGGACGCCCACACAGCCGCCGGTGACGCCTAACCGGACGCCGCAAGTGAGACCGGCGCCCGGCACACGGACTGCCGCACCGGCGCCAACGGGAACATCCACGCCGGCTGCGGTCCCGGCCCCATCCACTCCACCCGCGACGACGTCAAGGGACAACGCGCCCCGCTAACGGCCGGCCCAATTCGGCCCATAGCCGCCCGGGGTGGGAGGCTGAACGATGCTGCCCACCGAACTAAACTCCTTACGCCGGCTCCCAGCGGGTACAAAACCCCTTGCCCTCGGAGCGGCTCCGCTTTCACTCTGCTCCTTCCATGGCTTATGACTGGCTCAAAGGAGTGGCCGACGAGTATGATGTGATCGTGATCGGCAGCGGTCTGGGCGGACTTACCGGCGCGAACGTGCTGGCCAAGGCCGGTCACAAGGTGCTGCTCCTGGAGCATCACTACCAGTTCGGCGGCCTGGCCACGTGGTTCACCCGCAAGGGCGGGCATATCTTCGATATTTCCCTGCACGGCTTCCCGGTGGGCATGATCAAATCCTGCCGCAAGTACTGGACGAAGGAGATCGCCAACTCGATCGTGCAGCTGAAGGACATCCGCTTCATCAATCCCCAGATGGATGTCTGGACGACCTTCACGCGGGAGGATTACACGCGGGTGCTGGTCGAGCAGTTTCATCTCGATCCCGCCCAGGTGGAGAAATTCTACGACCACCTGCGGGGAATGAATTTCTACGACAACAATCCGGAGACCACCGGGGAGATGCTCGAGCGGTTTTTTCCGGGCCGGGACGATGTGAAGCGCCTGCTCATGGAGCCGATCGCGTACGCCAACGGCTCGACCCTCGACGATCCCGCGATCACGTACGGCATCGTCTTCTCCAATTTCATGGGCTCCGGCGTCTATACGTTCCGCGGCGGTTCGGACCTGCTGATCGAGAAGATGGTGGCCGAGCTGAAGCAGAACGGAGTGGAGGTGCGGAAAAAGGTCCTGGTCGACCGGATCCTCGTGGAGGAGCGCGATGGCCGGAAGATTGCCTGCGGGATCGTGGCGGGGAACGGACGGGTCATTCGGGCCAAGGCCGTGCTGTCCAATGCCAACATCAAGAACACGATCTTCCGGCTCGCCGGGGAGGAGAATTTTCCCGCGGATTATGCCGAGGCCGCGCGTGCCGTGCGGATCAACGCCAGTTCCTGCCAGGTTTACCTCGGCATCCGCAAGGGCGAGACCATTCCGCATATCGGCGACCTCGTCTTCACCTCGGACAACCCGCGGTTCAGCAGCCAGGAGCTGACCGATTTTCACACCACGAGCCGGACGTTCTCGGTGTACTACCCGGAGACGCGGCCGGGCTCCGACCGCTACACCGTGGTCGTCTCCCTCAACGGCCGGTATGCGGACTGGCGCGCGCTCGACGACGAGGCCTATGCGCGCGAGAAGGCCCGGCTGATCGAGGAGTCGATCGTCGCCCTCGAACGGCACATTCCCGGCGTGCGGGCCAAGATCGACTGGTCGGAGGCGGCGACACCCCGCACGATCGAGCGCTACACCACCCACCTCGGCGGCACGTCGTTCGGCACCAAGTTCGAGGGCCTGAAGGTCTCGATGGACCTGCCTGAAAAACTTCCCGGGCTCTACCACGCCGGCTCCGTCGGCATCATCATGTCGGGCTGGCTGGGCACGATTAACTACGGGGTCATCACGGCAAATAAGATCGACCAGGCCCTGTTCCACCAACGCCAGCCTGCCGCTGCCACCGCATGAGCCCCAGTCCCGACGTCCTCCGGCTGATCCCGCACCGGCCGCCGTTCCTCTTTGTTGACGAAATCGTCGCGGAAAACGCCGACGGCCTGGTTGCCCGCCGCACCTTCCGGGCGGAGGAGGATTTCTACCAGGGACACTATCCGGGCGCACCGATCACGCCCGGCGTGCTGTTGTGCGAGGCGGTATTCCAGGCCGGGGCCCTGTACATGGCGCGGACGATGGCGGGGCAGGGGAGCCGCGCGGGTGTGCCGCTGCTCGCGAAGATCAGCGATGTCCGGTTTCGGAATCCCGTTTATCCCGGCGAGACGATCCTCATCGAGGTGAAGAAAAAGGAAGTCCTCGGCGGCTTCACGATGATGAGCGGCAGCATCAGGAGCGGCGAAAAACGGGTGCTCACCGTGGAGTTTGCCGTGGCCTGGAAAACGCCCGAGGGCGCACCCGCGGCATGAGTGATTTTCTCCAGCTCAGTGGCAAGGCCTTCCTCGTCTTTGGCGTGGCGAACCGCAAGAGCGTCGCTTGGTTCGTCGCCAAATCCCTGGAGGAGCAGGGTGCCCGTGTGCTCTACAGCGTCCGCTCCGAGGCGCGAAAGCAGTCCCTTGCGACCCAGCTGGCCGGCAAGCCGGTGTTTCTCTGCGATGTCGAGCAGCCGGGCGCAGCCGAACAGCTCGCCACGGAAATCTCCGCCGCCGGGCACGGGCCGTTGCATGGCATCGTGCACTCGATCGCATTCGCCAACTACAGCGAGGGCTTCAAGCCGTTTCATGAGACGAAGCGCGCCGATTTTCTCCAAGCCACGGGCATCTCGGCTTTCTCGCTGGTTGAGGTGGCCCGGGCGTTCAGGCCGTTGCTGGTGAAACAGGCCTCGGTCGTCACCATCGGCATCTCCTCGCTGCAGGTCACGCCGGATAACTACGGCTACATGGGGCCGATCAAGGCGGCCTTGGAGTCTTGCGTGCGGTTCCTGGCCAAGTCCTTCAGCGCCGACACCGCGATCCGTTTCAATGCGGTCGGCGCGGGACCGCTCAAGACCAGCGCCTCGGCTGGTATTCCGGGCTATCTGGAAAGTTATCTTTACGCGGAGAAGCTCACGTTTCGGAAGAAGAACCTTGAGACGCAGGAAGTCGCTAACACCGTGCTCTTTTTGCTCAGCGAGCGGAGCAGCGGGGTGAACGGGACGACCCTCGTGGTCGATGCCGGACTGGGTTCGAACTATTTCGACCAGGAAATCATCCGCCTCGCCATGCGGCCCGTGAAGTGAGGCCCGCATGAAGTTCGAAAACGTCTGCATCGAGTCCCTGGCCGTCGCGCTGCCTGAGGAAAGCTGGAGCTCGGCGCAGCTTGAGGAGCGCCTGCGTCCGCTCTACGAACGGCTGAAACTGCCGGCCGGCCGGCTGGAGCTCATGACCGGCATCCGCGAACGCCGGATGTGGCCGGCGGGCACGCGTCCGTCCGACGCCAGCGCGGCAGCGGGGAAGACCGTGCTGGCCAAATCCGGGCTGCGCGCGGAACAGGTTGAGCTTTTTATCCACGCGGCCGTCAGCCGCGACATGCTGGAGCCGGCCACCGCGTCCTTTGCCCATCGCAAGATCGGGCTGCCGGCCACGGCGCAGATTTTTGACGTCTCCAACGCCTGCCTCGGTTTCCTGAACTCCCTGACGGTCGCCGCCGGAATGATCGAGTCCGGGCAGATCCGCTGCGCACTTGTGGTCGCCGGCGAAAACGGCCGGCCGCTCGTCGAGCAAACCCTGGCGACGCTGCTTGAGCGGCCGCTGAACCGAAACGAGATCAAGCCCTATTTTGCCAATCTCACCATCGGATCGGGCGCCGTGGCGGCGGTCGTCTGCCACCGCTCCCTGGTGAAGGGCCGCGCGCACCGCCTGCTTGGCGGCGTGGCCCGCGCCGCGACCCAGCACAGCGAACTCTGCCAGGGGGATACCCATGGAGCCGAGGCGCTCGCCATGCAGACGGACTCGGAGCAATTGCTGGTCGCCGGGGTCGCGCTCGCGCAGGAGACGTGGCGTGAGTTTGCCGGCACCGCCGGATGGGGCGCGGACTCGTTTCACCGTTTCATCTGCCATCAGGTCGGCAGCACGCACCGCCGGAAACTCTACGAGGCGCTCGGCCTGGATCTGACCAAGGATTACTCGACCTTTGCAACGCTCGGCAACACCGGCTCCGTGGCGCTGCCGGCCACGCTGTCCGCGGCGGTCGACGCCGGCGCGGTGAAAGAGGGGAGCCGGGTCGGGCTGCTCGGCATTGGCAGCGGGCTCAACTGCCTGATGCTCGCGCTCGAATGGTGACCCCGGGCCAGATTCCCGACGGGCTGGCGCGGCTTTACCCGTTCACGCCCCGGACGATCGTCACGGCGACGGGCGCCCGCCTGAGCTATCTCGATGAAGGGCCGCGATCCGATGAAGCCGTGCTGCTGCTGCACGGCAATCCGACGTGGTCGTTTTATTACCGCCGGCTCGTGCAGGAGCTGGCGCCGACGCTGCGTTGCATCGCGCCGGATCACATTGGCATGGGGCTCTCGGAGAAGCCCCGGGACTACGATTACACGCTGGCGACCCGGATCGCCGATATCGGGGGACTGGTGGCTTCGCTCGGACTCAAGCGCGTGCACCTGGTGGTCCACGATTGGGGCGGAGCGATCGGGTTCGGCTTTGCGGCGCTCCATCCGGAACTGATCGGCCGGCTCGTGATGCTCAACACGGCCGCGTTCGCGTCGGCGCGGATTCCGGCCCGGATTGCGCTCTGCAAAGCGCCCTGCATCGGACCACTGCTGGTGCGGGGCTTCAACGGCTTCGCCGGGCCCGCCACCTGGATGGCGATGCACCGCCGCAAGCTTACGCCGGAAGAAAAACGCGGCTATCTTTTCCCCTACGATTCGTGGGCGACGCGGGTCGCGGTCAGCGCCTTTGTGCGCGACATTCCGCTCGGCCCGGAGCATCCGAGCTGGACGGCGCTCAAGGCGGCCGAAACCGGCCTCGCCCAATTGCAGGGCCGGCCCGCGTTGATCGTGTGGGGCGGCCGGGATTTCTGCTTTGATGACTCGTTTCTCGCGCGTTGGCGGGAGCTGTTTCCGGCGGCCCGCGTTGAACGGCTGGCTGACGCCGGCCACTATGTGCTGGAGGATGCGGCGGAGGAAGTGATCCCGCTTATCCGCGGGCACCTCCTGAAGTAGCGCAGGCCTCCTGCCTGCAGTTTTGCCAGCAGCACGCAGGATTGCCTGCATTGCTTCACCGCCGGTACAGCTCCGCCAGTTCGCGCAGATATGCCGTCGCACCGCCACTCAGCGCGCTCAGGTGCTCGACCCGGAAGCGCCACGACCAGTTTCCCTGCGGCACGCCCGGGCTGTTGAAGCGGGCGGCGGAACCGAGCCCGAGCAAGTCCTGCAGGGGAATGATCGCGAGCGCGCAGACCGATGCGTAGGCGGAACGGAGGAAGTCCCAGTGCACTTCCTGGCCGTTCACGCGCAGGTAGCGGCGCACGTGATCCCGGGTCTTCTCGTCAGCCGTCGCATACCAGCCGAGGGTGGTGTCGTTGTCGTGCGTGCCGGGATAGACCACGCAGTTCGCGCGATGGTTGTGGGGCAGGTAAAAATTGTCCGAGGTTCCGCCGAAGGCGAACTGCAGCACGGCCATGCCGGGAAGCCCCGTGGCCTCGCGCAGGGCGATCACCTCGGGCGTGAGTGTGCCCAGATCCTCGGCGATCAGCCTGGCGTCGGGCAGGGCGGCCCGGATGGCGCGGAAAAAATCCAGGCCGGGCCCCGGCACCCAATGGCCCGGCCGGGCGGTGGCGGAACCCGCGGGAATTGACCAGTAGGCCTCGAACCCGCGGAAGTGATCAATCCGCACGAGATCAAAGAGGGCGAAATTCGCCCGCAGCCGGGCGAGCCACCAGGCATAGCCGTCGGCCGCATGGACCGGCCAGTCGTAGAGGGGATTGCCCCAGAGCTGTCCGTCGGCGGAAAAATAATCCGGCGGGCAGCCGGCCACCGCCACGGGGAGCGAGGTCTTCGGATCCAGCTGGAAGAGCCGCGGATTGGCCCAGACGTCGGCGCTGTCGAGCGCGGCAAAGATCGGCGCATCGCCGATGATGCCGATTCCCAGGGCGGCGGCGCGGGCCCGGAGCCGGGCCCATTGGCCGAAGAAGAGATATTGGATGTACTCGTAGGCCTCGGAGCGCTCCGCGAGCTGGCGCGGCAGGGTTGTTTTGCGGGCACTGGCCGGGGTGCGCACGCTGGCGGGCCATTCCCACCAAGGCTGACCGGCGAAGTGACCCTTCAGGGCCGAGAACAGGGCGTAGTCGGGCAGCCAGGCGGCGTGCTGGCGGCGGAAGGCTTCGAAATCCCCGTAAGGCAGAAGCTTCCGGCCGCTGCGGACGAATTGAGCATGGGCTTGGAAAAGGACGGGCCATTTGAGGTTATAGAGCGCACCGTAATCGACGCGGTCGCCACCGAGCCGAAGCAGGGGCGCGAGATCCTCGTTTGTCAGCAGCCCGGCCCGCACCAAGGCGGCGACATCAATGAGGTACGGATTTCCGGCAAACGCCGAGAAACACTGATACGGGGAGTCACCATAACTGGTCGGCCCGAGCGGGCAGATCTGCCAGTGCCGGAAGCCGGCGGCCGCCAGGAACTCCAGAAAGGCGACGGCATTCTCATCCAACGAACCGATGCCATAGGCCCCGGGAAGGGCTGTTGGATGGAGCAGGACACCGGCATGCCGGTCGCCGCCCGTGAGCCAGCCGTAGAGCGGGTCAGTCATGCACAATGTTACTTAACATAATATTCATTGTGCGTATTATGCCTATGAAAACACTACCGGGCTGGGCCCCAATGACTGCTGAAGGGAAAGTAGATGAACAATGGCCGACCGACGACGTCCTTGGCGGGCACAAAGCCCCAATACCGCCCGTCGGCGCTGCTGCCGGAATTGTCGCCCATGGCAAAATATGAGTTAGCCGGAACCGTGAGGGTTTCATCGTCTGTAAGCAGAAGGCGTGCCCCGCTGGATGCCGGGCCATTGAAATAGCCGCGGTACTGACCCTCGCGGCGGGCATTCATCTCGAACGCCTGGGCGCCGCTGATCGGCTGTCCGTTGCGGTAGATCACCGGTTCGTGAATCTGGATCGTGTCGCCGGGTGTGCCGACCAGCCGTTTGATGTAATACTGGTCGAGACCGATGCCGGGAATGTTGCGGGTGGCAAAGACGAAACCCTGCCCTACCTGGGGCCGCACGAAATTGTAGCTGACGCGATCGACAAACAGCATGTCCCCGGTGATTTCGTCAAAGGACAGCAGCCGATCGCCTGCCTTGACGAACCGTCCCGTGCGCACGCAAGTGGTCGGCAGGCCGTTGACCAGTCTGGTGACGGCCTCACCCGCGCTGATTTTCGCCTGCACGGTCGCGAGGAAGTCACGGGGTGACCTGACCCGGCCATTGGAGAAGAAGGCATCCGAAACCACCCAGTCGAAATCGTAGTCAAACGGCACCGTGACGGTTACCGGACGGTCATCGACAAAAAGGGTATATTCCCGCAGCTGGGCCGGGAAGATCAGCCAGGTGTGCCCCGGCACGATGCGGCAATGCACGAGCCAGCGGCTCTCACTGCCACCGACGGGGACCAGCACCTCGCCATCCGCCGGCGCATCGAGCCGGTGCGGCCAAGCTCCCCGAGACACGATGCGCACGGCCTCCTTCAGCGCCCCGGGTTCGTCACTCGGCTTGGCAAAAATCTCGGGCGTCATGCCGTTGTAGGTCGGCCACATCGAGTTCGTGGGGATCTTGAAGGGCTGGACGAAGTACGACTTGAGCCCGATGATCACGATCGCGGCCACGAGGAAGAATTCGACGTTCTCGACCAGCGCCGTCTTGGGGTAAAAGGCCCCGCCCGTGCGCCGCAGCACGTCCTCGAGCGACTCGATGCCCTGCTTGAGCTCGGCGGCGCCGACCTTGGTCTTGAGCTGCAGGCGCAGGCCGTCGGTATTCCGGCGCAGGTCCTCGGCTTCCTCGGCCGGCAGCAGATCGCGCCGGAAGCACCAGATCTTGTCCGCCAGCTCCAGCCAGTTGGCCGCGGCTTCGCGGGCTTTGGTCTCTTGCGATTCAAACAGGCCGAACATGGTGGGATCAGTTGTTCTGCAGGACCTTGATGAAGGCGTCCGGTGGGATGGAAACCTTGCCGATTTGTTTCATCTTCTTTTTGCCCTCCTTCTGCTTGTCGAGGAGCTTGCGCTTGCGGCTGATGTCACCGCCATAACATTTTGCGGTCACGTCCTTGCGCATTTCCCGGACATTGTCGCGGGCGATGATTTTGCCGCCGATGGCGGCCTGGATCGCCACCTTGAACATCTGGGGCGGGATGATCTTGGCGAGTTTCTCACAGAGCTGGCGTCCCTTGCCCTCGGCTTTCTCCCGGTGCACGATGCAGGCAAAGGCATCCACCGGATCGCCGTTGATCATGATGTCCATCTTGACCAGGTCGGACGCGATGTAATCGCCCAGCTCGTAATCCATCGATCCGTAGCCGTGGGTGATGCTCTTCAGGCGGTCGTTGAAATCCACGAGGATTTCATTCAGCGGCAGCACGCACTTCAGCATCACCCGGTTCATGTCGAGCGTGTCGGTATGCTCGCAGACGCCGCGCTTTTCCATGATCAGCGCGAGGATGTCGCCCATGGAGTCGTTGGGGAGGATGATCGAGGCGCGGATCGTCGGCTCCCGGATCTCCAGGATAGTGCCCGGGTCCGGCATGTTGACCGGGTTGTCAACGTCGATCTCCTCGCCGCCGTGCTTGATCACATGGTAAATCACGCTCGGGTAGGTCGAAATGATTTCCACGTCATGCTCGCGGCGGATGCGCTCCTGGATGATCTCCATGTGAAGCAGGCCGAGGAAGCCGCAGCGGAAGCCGAAGCCGAGGGCGAGCGAGCTTTCCGAGGCATAGACAAAGGCTGCGTCGTTCAGGCGCAGGCGGCCCAGGGCCGCCTTGAGCTTCTCGTAGTCGTCGCTTTCCAGCGGATAAAGGCCGCAGAAGACCAGCGGACGGACCTCCTTGTAGCCGGGCAGCATCTCCGTCGCAGGCCGGGCCGCGTGCGTGATGGTGTCACCGGTCTTGACGTCGGAGGTGTTCTTGATGCTCGAAACGATGTAGCCGACGTCGCCGGGCCCGAGTGAGGCGATCTTCGTCATCTTCGGCATGAACACGCCGACTTCCTTCACCTCGGCCTTCTGCCCGTTGCTCATGAGCATCATCATGTCGTTGGCCTTGATGGTGCCCGAAAAGACGCGCACGTAGGCGATGCACCCGCGGTATGAATCGTAGAGCGAGTCGAACACCAGGGCCCGGAGCTGCGGATACGTCGCCCAGCGCGGCGGCGGCACGCGGCTCACCACAGCCTCGAGGATGTCCTGGATGCCGATGCCGGACTTGCCGCTGGCGAGGATCGCCTCCTCGGCGGGAATCGACAGGATGTCCTCCAGCTGGCGGGTGCAAAGCTCGAGGTTGGCGCTCGGCAGGTCGATCTTGTTGATGACCGGGATGACCTTGAGTTTCTGGGCAAACGCGAGATGGGCGTTGGCGACGGTCTGGGCCTCCACGCCCTGGGCTGCGTCGATCAGCAGCACGGCGCCCTCGCAAGCCGCAAGGCTGCGCGAGACCTCGTAGGAAAAATCCACGTGGCCGGGCGTGTCCATCAGGTTGAGCTTATAGTCGAGCCCGTCCTTCGCGCGGTACGTCATGGTGACCGGATGCGACTTGATCGTGATGCCGCGCTCCTTCTCGAGGTCCATCGAGTCGAGGTGCTGGTCCGTCATCACGCGCTGCGCGATGGTGTTCGTATGCTCCAGCAGGCGGTCGGACAGCGTGGTTTTACCGTGGTCGACGTGCGCGATGATGCAGAAATTGCGGGTGAACTTATGGGGCATCGTCAGGCGGTCAGGTCAGAAAATTCGGCAAAACTTTTCACGGCCCAGGCTTTGTCGGTCCGGCGCGCCATCCCGGTCAGCACCCCGCCCGGCCCGAGTTCCCAGAACTCGGCCGCCCCGGCGGCCGCGGCGCCGCGCATGCAATCCTCCCAAAGCACGGAGGAAACGACCTGCTTTACCAGCGCCGCCTTCAGGTCGGCCGGCGCGGTGACTTTCTGCCCGGTGGTATTCGTAAACACTGTGAATTTCGGGGCCGCAAACGGGATCGGCTCCAGGTAGGCCGCAAATGCCGCGCGGGCCGGCTCCATCAGCCGCGAGTGGTAGGCGCCGGCGACGTTGAGCGGGATGACCTTCTTGATGCCCCGCTCCTTGGCCGTGGCGACGGCCGCGTCGATCTTCGCCTTTTCCCCGGAGACAATGATCTGCCCCGGTGCGTTGAAATTGGCGGCTTCGATGTCAAACTCGCGGCACAATTCGTAGACCTTGGCGCGCTCCTCGCCGATGATCGCCGCCATGCCGCCCGACGTTTGTTCGCACGCCAGCTGCATCAGACGCCCGCGTTCGGCGACCACCCGGAGTCCCGTCGCAAAGTCGAAGACCCCGGCCGCGCAATAGGCCGTCAACTCGCCCAAGCTCAGGCCCAGGGCAAACTGCGGTTCGCCCGCCGGGAGCCGGCCCTGTTCCCGCAAGGCGGCGAGCAGCGCCAGGCCGTGCACGAACAGCGCGGGTTGGCAGACCTTGGTCTGGGTCAGCTCGGGTTCCGGGCCCTCGAAACTGATCCGCGCCAAATCCCAGCCGAGGACGGTATTGGCCTCGGCATACAGCGCCCGCGCCGCCGGCGACTGCTCCGCGAGCGACCGCCCCATACCAATCTTTTGGGCTCCCTGACCGGAAAAAATTAGTGCCAATGCCATGGTTGAACCGGTTAGAACATCCCCCGACGCCGGAAAAACCAAGCCCTAAAAACGTTTCAATTGCGGGAAATATTTCGCATCAGACGGGGCTTTGAGCAGGTCCAGGGGAGCAGGTTCCGATTTGGCCGGGCCCGGGTCGCCCGGAACCGGGGCAAGCAGGGAGGCCGCGGGCGGCGGCGCCGCGCCGGTCGGGGCCGGCGGGCTGAGCAATTCCTTCATCGCCGTTTGCGAACCTGTGTCCGGGGAAAATTCCGCCAGATAGGGGTTGGCCCGCCGCTCCGTGGAAGGTGAACCGGCGGCGGCCGCGTCAACCGCCGTCACCCCGTTGTCGCTTCGGACCAAGCCATCGGGCATGCCGGTTTCGGCCGGCCCGCCGGCCCCTCTTTCCGGGGCCGCTGCCAGGACCGAGTCCGCCGGTTTGACCTTAAGGAGTTCGAGATCCTTCGGTGTCATCCAGGCGGACATGTAAGTCGTCAGCGGATTATCCGCCGCCGCAGCCGTTTGTGCTGATGCCGCCCCGCGGGATTTGCGTTCATCGCGCGAGGGTTCCTTGCTTTCGGCGGCGAGCGTTGTGGCCGGTTCATCCTCCTCTCCGACTGCAGCCGTTGCAGGTTTTGCCCCATCCCGGCTGCCGGGCTTCTTGTCATTCATCGCATCAACCAGCCAATTTCCCGTTTTCCCGTTTTTTAGATCCTGGGCTTTCTTTTTCTGGCTCGCCTCTGCATCGAGGAAACCTGCCATCTCATCATTGGATAGATGCATTGCAGGGGCCTCCACCCGCGGGAGCTCGATCTTTTGTGGGTCGAGCGCGGAGGATTTGGCGCCCTTGATCAGGTCGTAGTCGCGCTTTGCGGCACTGATGGCGTCCTCGGGTGGAGGTGGCGCGGAAGAGACCGGCTGCTCGGCGCGCAGCCCGGCGGCCAATAGGCCCAGAAGCAGGTACCGGCTGCGCCGCAAAGCTGGCATGGAGCGGGTATCAGGTCTTGATGAAGATGCCCTTGAGGTTCATCTCCAGCGCCTGCGGATTTGGCGAGAAGCGAAGGCCCTCGGCCTTGCTGATTTTGCCCGCCTTGATGAGGCGGAAGATATCCTTGTTGAACGAGAAGCTGTTCGAGTCGGTGTTGCCGTCGAGGATGCCTTGGATCTTCTCGAACTGGCCTTCCAGGATCAGGTTCTTGACGACCGTGTCGGCGTTGAGGATCTCGTTGGTCGGCACGCGGCCGCCCCCTTCGAGCGCCGGCACAAGTTTCTGGCAGATGAAGCCGCGCAACGAACCCGAGACTGCCCGGCGTGCCTGGATCTGTTCCTCGGGCGGAAAGAACTCGAACAGCCGGGTCAGCGACTGCGCCACGGTCGCAGCGTGCATGGTCGAGAAGACCAGGTGCCCGGTCTCGGCGGCGGAGATTGCGGTTTCGAATGTTTCACGGTCGCGCATCTCACCGATGAGGATGATGTCGGGATTTTGCCGCAGGACGGCCTTGATCGCCATTTCAAAGCTCGGCACATCGAGGCCGATTTCGCGCTGCTGGAAGAGCGATTTCTCGTCCTGGAAGGTATACTCGATCGGGTCCTCGATCGTGACGATGTGCTTGTCCAGGTTCAGATTGATCCAGTTGAGCAGGGCGGCCATCGTGGAACTCTTGCCCGAGCCGGTGGCGCCGCAGACCAGGAGAATGCCATCCTTCGCCTGCGCGAGCTTGAGCATGGGCTCGGCCTGCACCCCAAGGTCCTCGAATGAAGGCACCCGGCTCTTGATGTGCCGCATCACGATGCTCACCAGCCCGCGCTGGTGGAAGGCGTTCACGCGGAAGCGGCCCACGCCCTCGGCCGAATAGGCGAAGTCGACCTGCCCCTCGTCCTCCCATTTCTGGCGGAAGACCTTCGGGACATGTTCATCCACAAAGGCCTGGGCCTCCGGGCAGGAAATCGGATCCATCTCGACGGGCTTCAGGCGGCCGGACAGGCGCACATA
>Ga0164297_10002948_pt1 | contig 16294 bp, 23 predicted proteins | sample GEODES058metaG_FD_113539 | JGI IMG/M metagenome (GOLD analysis project Ga0164297, IMG submission 113539) | Dystrophic lake water microbial communities from Trout Bog Lake, Wisconsin, USA - GEODES058 metaG | ecosystem: Environmental > Aquatic > Freshwater > Lake | place: USA: Trout Bog Lake...
CTCCACGCAAGAAGCGTGTTTCTTACCAAAAGCACGGGACACAGGTTCCGCATAGGTCGCCAAGACCCCATCAGGTGCGTCAGGCGGTAGATAAAAAAATACTCAGTAGAGTATATAGAATGGATTGCTTTACATGCTATGAAAAAATAGATGTGACCAATCTTAACCGTATGTTGAAGATTGAGGAAGATCCACAGAAGAAGACAAAGCTTATGAAAATTGCAAAAGAGATAACTCGTGAAGGTATTTTAGAATGTAAATACAAAAACAAAAAATATGTCAAGGGTCGCCTTTATGCGTATCCTTCCCTTCAAGGTCTTGATAAATACACTCGTCAAGCTATCAGCGTTCCATCTTGGGATTTTGATATTATTAATGCATATCCAACCATACTGCGCAATTTGTGCGATAAACATAATATAAAATGTGAATTGCTATCCTCATATGTAAGTGATCGTGAAGCATGGTTTAAACTTGGAATAACAAAAGACAATATGATACATTCTTTGTTTGGATCGCAAGAATATACCGACATAGAAAAGCTTTCTGATTTTAGAACTGAAATATCTAAAATAACGACACTTCTTACATCACTTCCAATTTATAGAGATTTAGCACGAGCCGTCCGTGCGCTAAAAAATGACGACAACAAGCATTCTCTTATTTCATATATTATTCAAAATGAAGAATTGCTAATTATGACAGATGTTCTCAATAGGATTGAAGAAAGATTCAAAAAAGCCGAAATACAATCTTATATATTTGACGGGTTTATGATTCGCAAAACAGAACAACTCAACCCACAAGAAATACTTTTAGAGATAAATAAATGGGTAGAGGGCCACAAAGTTCAGTTCGCTATAAAACCGTTTGAATGTCCTTTGAAACCTGAAGAGGTCAAAGAAGAGAACCCCTTTGAAGAATTTGAACTAACACATTGTAAGATTATGAACCCATATTGTTATATTCGTGAAACTGACAAGGAAGTTCAAATTTTAAACAAAGAACAACTCCACGGCATTTATTATAACAAACCCAATATTGGAAAATCGTGTTTTATTAATGCGTGGTGTTTAAACCCGAGTATGCGTACATATGAAAATATGGACTTTCTTCCACCTCCTTTCAAGGTCCCAGACAATATATACAATATGTGGAAAGGATTTCCCGTTGAACCCGTAATTGGAAGTTCTAACAAGTTTTTTGAACATATTCGCAAACTTATTCCAAATAGAATAGAAAGTGATTGGCTTATCACTTGGATAGCGTCCATTATACAACAACCTGGTAAGAGAACTAATATATGTCCAATTCTTATTGGTGGCCAAGGAGTAGGGAAAGGGTTTCTTGTTGAACAAATACTAGGAACTTTGTTTGGCAAATACTTTTACCATACAGAAGATCCGAAACAAGATTTGTTTGAACGATTTGCAGAAGCTCGTAATTGCAAACTTCTTGTAAATATTGATGACTTTAATGTCGGAACAATCAAAATGAATAACGACCCGTTCAAGTCGCTTATAACTGGAGAGCTTATGAATTATGAAGCAAAAGGAAAACCTAAGATTTCTATGAAAAACTGCACAAACTTCATAATAACAACAAATAGCACATGTCCCGTTAAGATTGAAACAGACGATAGACGCTATGCACTTATCGGATGTTCAGAAGTTCTCAAAAATAATTGGGAATATTTTTCAAAACTGAAAAAATATTGGGACGCATATGAAAATCAACAAGCAGTTATGAGTGCCCTACTTGACTATGATACGACCGCCATAGATTTGAAGCGAGATAGACCTATGAATGAGATGTATCAAGAAATCAAACTTATGAGTGCCGAAAAGGAACTCTTGTTCTTGGGAAGTATTATTCACGAAAATACAAACGAATACCGTCCAGCTGAACTTTATACAAAATATATATGTTGGCTTTCAAATAATGGATTTAAGGAGTATAATCCGAAAAACTCAATTTCTTTTGGAATATATGTTTCCAAAATTAACGGTATAACATTTAGGTTGAGTCACGGAAGAATATATGTTATTAATAAAATAGAACTTACAGAATATTTAGAGAAAAAAGGTATTCAAGTTCAAAATATATGTAAAATTGAAACTGATTATTGACGAGGAGGTGGCCAAGCAGGAGGAGGAGCTCGGAGCGGTGAATGCTGAGTTTCATTTGAACCCGTGCGCCCCATACCTTGGAGCATAGCCAAAGGAAGCACAGGTTGGTGCGGAGGAGCCCCGTGTGCAAGAGGTGGATTCGCATGGTGCTGAGTCATAGGACTTACAACACTCTGATCAGATTCGTATCCAGCGGTGGGTGGCTCAGCTTGAGATAACTGGCCCTGTTGCAAAAAAGGTGGAACTGCAGTTCCTGTTGATCCTTGTTGCTCAGCAATAGGAAACCACCATGGTGGCATACCAGGATGCGGAACCCATCCTGGAGGAGGTTGCCCCAGACCCGCCATATATTATTCACTAAGATAATCTTCCGCTCAGTTTAGCAAATAACTGAATAATTTGAGCCGAAGAAGACTTGGCCCAAGCTGGAACTGTTTGCGCAATCTCACGCACATCTTGGTCTATCCACTTGCGATCCTCAGCGGTCAAATGAATCTGCGGACTTGCAGTCAGGTTGGCAATCTGGAAATGCTGACAATTGTGATGGAACGGATCATACACGAAATATGAATTGGCTCCAACCTTTTTGATTCCGTTCTCAATCATATCTCCGAGCTTGAGGCCAGGGCTTACAGAGATTGGTCGGGTTGTCTCTTCATTCTTTGGCCCATCACCCTTTGACATCATAGGTCTCTCATTCTTTTCATATATAATGTGAGTTCCGTCTTCAAGAACAATTCTCATGAATAAATGGAAAAACTTATCCACATCCTTGTTGTCAAAGCGGACTGTATTGAGGAGGCCATTCAGAGCCCCTGAAAGAGGCGTTCTGCAAGAAGTAATAGACTTGATCATCTTGTCGCCAAGTTGTTCAACAAGCTTTTTGGTCTGGCCAACAAAGCGCTCAAGGTCTGGTATTGCCTTGGAAGCGTTCCATGCCAACTGCGCAAGGTTTGGGCCACCACCTAGAATCTTACGGGCCCCTGATGCAACTTGGCCTATGACTTTGGTTCCTTTTTTAAGTTTATCTAAAAGTCCCATTTATATTATGAAACATTAAGTCTTGGGACATCAACCCCTGATGGGATGTAATGCTTTCCAAATACATCACCGTACTTGGGGATTGCTGAATAGCTTGGGGTCGTGAATGTATGCGCAACAGTCTTGGGTTCCTTGATGTGAAGCGGAGGCTTGGGGAAAGGCATTTACAATTATAAAACAAAATTAATCCTCGTACCCTGAATATGTATAAAATACAAGGGTCAAATCAAATACGGGTGTTGTAAGGGTTACGCTGTCTCGGGACTGAACACGGATACGAATTTGATTGTTGTTCAGGTACTGCAGATCGGTCAAGGCCAAACCTACCTGATTCGTATTAACTGGGTTGGTAAATGGTGCAAAGGTATAATATGTAGAATCCTGCTTGGTAGATAGACCTGACCAAACGAATGAAGATTGCTGAGTTGTAGATATTGTGTTTGAACCTGCGTAATTTACATACCAATCCTTGGCAGATGGAATGTCTGGGAGACTGACCGTAAAGTGGAAAGGATCATGACCGACTTCATCCATATTTACATATTCAGCCTGAATCATAGTCTTGGTGGGGTGAAGCAACTGGACAAACTTGATGGGGGCCACAATTGTAAAATCAAGCTTTTTAGCACTTACGCTATCCGCCTTGTAGTTTTGAACAAGGAGGCGCTGAGGGGGGTAGAAATGGTGATTGCCTCGCTCCAACTTTAGAACCTTGGACATTTTGATCGCAGTTGCCAAATACGCCTTTTCCTCTGGAGTAATATCCTTGTTATCACGAAAGTGCATCCGTTCTGGGTGGATCATTATTACTCTTAGTGAATATTAATTTTCTGATTGGTTTATCGGAATTAAATACCTTTGCGTCTCTTCGTGCAAATATAGGGGTCCCTTTCAAGTAATCAATCTTCTTGTCTGAAATACGACCTATGACTCCTTCAAAATCAAGAAGACAGAATATGTGCGGTAAGTTTCTGTTTATTGAAAGATAATAGGGACACTCTTTTGTGAGAATTTCAGGACATTCCTCATCAAAGTCCAACTGATGAACTTTGTTTGTGTCCATCATTATAAAGTCTCCTTCAACATTTGAATAAACAAGTTTTGAAACAGGTGTCCAGCATATTCCGACTCGGTCAAGATAATCGGTCAAGTCCTCCATAGAATTCAAGGAGAAAAAAACCATGTGATTCCAAACTTGAGAGGATTTGAGGGGGTCGTTGGGACAGTCACATATAACATATTACTCCATACACCATAATTTCCAGAATTGGGATCCAAAAATTGATATTGATATGAAGTTCCTGCAGTAACAGTCATATCATCATATGCATTTCCAACAGTAGTAAGATATGTACCATTCCTATAAATCTCATAACTGCCATTTCCTTTGTTTTGAGGATCAAGAATAAGACTTACAGTTGTATTTGTAACTCCTCCAGTTGCCAACATAAGTGGCGTATTTATAGTTGTTGTTTGTGATGAGGTGTCACTTGTGCCTAGATTATTATTTTGAAGATATACTGTGTGTTGAGAAAGAGGGTCAAGATCAATTATTTGGTAAGGAAGAGTAGGATTTGATGTTGTAGGAGTTCCATCAATAACAAGTGTAAAACCTTCTACTGCATTTGGATTATCAATTATTATTTGTGTAGGATCCACAAGACAAGTCAAAATTACAGGAGCAGGGGTTGGATTTAGATATAATATTTGCGATCGTGCTACAAGAGGTTTTCCAGAACTAGGCACCTGAGCTTGGACAACTATACTGTATGTTGTACCTTGCGTTATTGGAATAGTATATGGAGGTTGAGCAGATTGAGGTGATATGTTATTTACATAAATGCTATACGGAGTTTGATAATTTCCATTTGTATCCCAGTTCAAAGTTATTGAATTATCTGTCATGTTTGAAACTACCAAATCCATACTAGGCATAAATTGAAAATCTGTTGCTACAGATGATCCATCTTCACTTAATGCAATACTGTGTATTGTTCCAGCAACTATATTTTGAGCTAATGGAATTATAAGAGGATTATTATAAGCAGGTCCTTGATAAGTTCCTCCATCAATACTATAATAAATTGCTCCAGTATTGAAACTACTCCATGTAATACCAGCTTGAGTATAATCTAATTCAACGAGTCCTGACAGAAGACTCATTCTATAATGTACTCATTCAAATTTTTACGGAACTGCTGTTGCGGAGTCTTCGGGTGAAAATCTATAACCAAAAAGTCGTGCGGACTGTCATTCTCATGGCACTTGTTGAAGATTCGCATAAAACCCTCTTTGTTTATGGACCCACCAAGCTCCTCCGCAATTTGCTTCACAACATCCTCGTTCTTCTGACGACCCAAAAACAAGGTTGTGAGGTTCTGCCTGACTGATCTTGGAATACCTGAAGGGCTGTTATAACTTTGTGCCATGAGCCACACGGAAATGCCTAAGCCCCGCCCCACATGGCGATGCCGAAGCAAAAGATTGATCAAAGGATTCTTGGCCGATTGAACATACAAAGGGGTCCCTTGGCAATCGTCTATGATTAGACCGAGCACGGGCCTATGACCATACTTGGAGACGGGGGGCTTGTTGAGAAATCCGCCTTGCAGAGCCATCTCAAGATATTCGGGCGGAATATCGTCCAAACGCACCTTTTGATTGCTCAGCAACTTTTGAAGAATTTTATAAACCTTCATTTGGTTCTCGTACTCTTCCCACTCGTCTTGCTCCTCATTCACCTTGCGGATGACATCAGCCACGGACTCGCCATTCGGATGGTGGTATTCATCCTCTTCCAAAATCCCTAACGGGTCAAATATAGGTCTATTTGACGCAATAGTTGGGCTAATGATAAAGACCCTGTCCATGCACCCTTGGTTCTTGAGGCCCTGAAGCAACGAAGAAACGATGACGGACTTGCCCGAACCTCTTGAAGCGACGACTGCGCTCAATTGATGCATTTTGAACTGATGTTCTGGGGTCTCTATAGCAAAAGCGGATTTTTTGGGTAATTTAATCTGAAAATCAGGATCCTTAATCTTGATCGTCTTCATCTATACTGCTATCGGGGAATAAAACCAGCCGTTTATTCCAAAACTTGCTGTCGTGGATGAACCACCTGCAATAAATTCTACATAATGAGGACCATCAACACCAGAAGGTGATGAAGCACCACTTGAATTATTTGGAAATACATAAAGCGTGTAAGAATCTCCCTTTGTAAGACCTGTAAGAGTTACAGTTCCAGTTGTGCCACTAATTGCTTGAACAGCGGTTGAAATCCAAAGATCTGTAGAATTGTTGTAGAGCATCACGCTTGTGAATACATTTGATGCTGAAACGGATGATCCTGCGCCATTAGTCCATGGAAGTGTAAAAGTTGTATTTCCCACAGTAGGTGTTCCATATATGTGCTGAACTGCAGGTGTATAATATGAACGAGTTGCAGTCGTTGCACCAGCTACTGTTACTGTAAAAGCAGTTAGAGCACCAGGTGCTAAATTATTTACATTATAACCTGTTTGTCCTGTTGAATCAAAAGTAATTGGATAGCTGGAACCTCCATATGAAAGAGTTCCCGTAGTTGCAGTTGTTCCGCCATTATCCATTGTAAGTAACAATTGGCCTTGTGGATCTTCTGGAAGACTTTCTATGGTAACAATACCTACAGTTCCAGCTCCAAGACTAAAAGTAGTTGTTACAGCTGTTGAACTAAATGCAGGAGTATAACCTGGATTTGGCAGAACTGTACTATACTTGATACTTGCTGTATAAGTTACTCCTCTTGACAATCCACCACCCCCACCCGCCAAAGTAGCGGTACTTCGTGCGTTATAGTTTATATTTTCACCATAAGTAGTTTTCGATGGAAAAATAACAATAGGACCGATTTGAAACCCCCCCGTTGCAGTAACAGTAATTTGATAATCCCATGCCCCTGAAGGAGGAACCCAAGAAAAACTTATATTTCCATTGCCTGTATTAGCAATCTCAAATCCGGTACAAACAAAATTCGTTATGTTTGCCATTTATAATCTACAGAGATATATTTTTTGAATAACGAGGCATACCCCATCTTGCATCGTACATTTGTTGGCCCTGGAGAGTATCGTCTATGACCATACCCTGGATGCGGTTCCACAAACGAATTGAAGGATCTCGCATAAGAGGCTTTTGTTTAAGAGTTCCGTAGAAACGGCATGGACCGACTGCACGAGCCATGCCGATTGATCCATAGGTTGATCCTGTGGCTACTGAGACATGCGAAAAGTGATTCGGCTCTCGGTATCCCTTGAACAACTTGAAAGGCTCAGTTGCCTGAAGCATCGGATTCATCATCCGAACTTCGTTATATTTTGCTATTCCCTCGGGCATTTACTATTACCCAAGTTTTTTCTAATATACGACCTGTACCTGCTGGTTAGCGCCCACACGCAGAATGCTCGTGAAGCAAGTGAAGATATCCGTGCGATCACCGTTGTTGTTTGCATCCTGGTTCAGATAAGCGACCGAGACTGCGCCACGGGTATCCACGCCAGACACCAGACGAGGAATCTCAGAATCCATAAAGTCCAGAGCCACGCCCATCTGGAACCCAGAGTTCAGATACACAGAGGGGGTCGTAGCATTCTGGCCCGAGCACCAATCGTTGTGCATACCGTACATCTCCTGGTTAAAGTAGAAGGTATTCACAGGGCTAATCTTGTAGTTGGGAATGAAGGCGTTGTTAATCTGGTACTGCCAGAAGTTGAAAGCACTTGGGGCCTCACCAGCTCCACTTGCGCCCGTACCGTAGTTTGCACCAGAAGGGTTAGAGGCATAGGTGCAGAAATATGGGTTCTTATGGACTAGACCGAGGCGATCCTGTGACTGTGGGCCCATACCCGCTGGGACATTGCTGACATTATTGTACCATTGGTTAAAGTTGGGAAGGCGGTTGCAAGATACCACCTTGTCCAGAGACTGCGTATTCACGCTGAAACGAGTCTGGCTAGACCCACCGCTCTGGATCTGGTTAATGTTGAAATAGTTGGGGTAAGGGATCTCAATCTCGCCACCGCTGGACAGCTTGTGGTGGAGCATATCATCCACAAAGTTGTTGTCAAACGAGCAAGTACGGATGCTGAAATAGATATTCTGCAGGGAAAAGTCGGGCAGAGAAGCTACAGACCAGCCCGTGAATTGAGTCTGGCCAGTTGCACTCCCTGGAGCTGGGAAAGAACCCGCAGTTCCTGTATAAATAGCAGGGTGAGTAATACCGAGGACATCGTTCTGTGCCAGGGTAATACGGACCTCAACCTCACCAAGCATCTGGGTCTGGACCCAAGAAGGCTGGGCCTGGAAAAACGCCAACCAATCGGTGATGCTGTGGTAGTTGTTGTTGTTGGGGACCAGACGGGGCTGAACACCAGTTGCGACCTGGGTCTGAGCAACCGTGGCATATATCGTGAAACCCGTAGAGTTGGGCATAGTCTGAGAGGCTGGACTTCCAGACACGACTCCAGGTGCAGATGCGCTCGTCACATTTGTTACAGTAAATGTCTGGCCAGATGGACAAGCGTACTGCAGGACAAACTGAGTCACAAAGGTGCCTGGGAAACCACCCTTGGTAATCTGGTATGCCTCGCCCAGCTGATTTACTGACACAATTGCGGGAAGAGCCCCGAGACCAGAAGCTGGGGCTGTACTGCCCAGACCGAAAAAGGTTGCGACTGGAGCATAGTTAAGCTCATATACGCCGTTATTGGTGCAAGGAATTGGCTGAGAAGTTGTGGTCGTGCAAACAATATTTGCCGTTGCAGTTCCCGTGGGGTTAGACTGGAAATACCAGTTGCTTACATGGATCGGCACCACTTCCGTGCTGGTAGTAACGCCGAAAGCTCCAGTTGCCTGAGTATAACCACTTGCACTGGAAACGGGCCCTGCCGTGCTTGGGGCAAAGAGGGGAACCATGTCCTTCTCGTTCTGGAGCTCTGTGCGAGACAGGGACTTGTCAAATTGCTGGTGAGACTCCTTGAGCAGGTTGAAAAGGAGATTGTACTGCTGAAGATTGAGCAGACCAAGGCCATTCACCGAAATTTCCAAACGGCTTATAAGCGACTCTACGCCCTTGGGCAAAATACCACGGAAGCCCTGATCAAGAATATCTGCTGAATTTGCTGAAGAAACAATTGAACCATCTGTAACATTCGTCTCAAAGTGCATGGCGAAGGAATTCAGATCCACCAGAGCCATCGGGAGACGGACAATAATCAGACCACCTGAGTTTGCGCTGGTGCTGTTCAAAGCATTCACACGCAGGATGTTGGTGCTGGGCTGAGCGTTGTCCGCCAGACGGTGCAGGTAGAAACGAAGATTCTGAGGTACAACAAGAGACTGACTAAAAAGATCCATTTTATAATTAGTCTAGAAGATTATTTACGGGATACCCGAGCCTTGGCAATTTTAAATTTCTCATCCAATAGTTCTCGCTTCCGCTTGGCCTCATCATCCTTTTCCTGCTGAGCCAGGGCCTCATCAATTTTAGCCTTAAGTTCTATGGCCTCCTCTGCGGTAAGAAGTGTCGCTCCATCCTTGTGCTTGATGACCTTGATCCTGGGGTCATCTGGGCTATCATAAATTTCTACGGCTCCCTCAATCACTTTCTCAACTGGCTGTTTCACCTTGGGAACTTTCTTGAGGTTAATCTCCTTGTAGCCCTCTGGGTACTTGTCTGGGTTCTTAATACAGTATTCAATAGCCTCCTGAATAATTGAGGGTGGCAGGGCCTTGTAAATTTCCTTGAAATAATCAACTGCGTCCTCCATGCAATCAAACTGAGACTTTCCCTTATCAAGCATCATTTATAGAAACCGAGATTAAAATTTTAAACTTTTTCTCCGCTTATGATAAATGCCTTGCAAGTACGGAGGGCCATGTGAATCACGAAACAAGTCTGGGGAACTTTTTAAAAGCCCTGTGGCTTATGGTTCAAAACTAGGCAAATACACAGGAACCGTAAATAAGCAAACAGCTATTGAACGACAGGGCTATGCGATGACGACCCGTTTTTCAAATGCCATCAAGGACAAGCAGGGTCTCATAGCCTTTATCAATCGGCGGGAGTTGCTGAGGGGTCCATCTGATTATTACAAGGCTCAAAAAGAGGCGCTGGAAAAGGAAATTGAGGACCTGAAGAAACAGCGGGACGAAGCCCTGAAGCGTAATCAAGATGTGACTGATATCATAGTCAATAATGCTGGTAAGATGATCCCAGCCTCCATTTTTAATATAGAATTCGGAATACCTCCCAACAAACCTGTCCAGGCTGAAGGAACCCAGACGGAGGAACAAGGTATAGAGGGAGAGGCCCCTGATGCTACTCCTTTGCCTGAAGAGTCTGAGTCTGAATCAAGCGAGGCTGAGGAAAAGACAAATAAGCAACTTGTAGTCATTTCATACTTTCAGAATACTGAACCAGATAGGACACACGAAGATATTGAAAAGCAAGTTATGGATCTAAGCGATGAAGATCTAGATGCTTATTACGATATGGCTCAACAATCAAACTTTGAGCCCCCTGGTTTCAAGACGATGAAAGAAAGTCTCCCTCAATAGTAGATGAGAGTGATACGATCTCAGGTTCAGTATATCAATAGCCTTGACCGAAACGACGGAGATTATATTAATAATTTCACAATTACTTATCCTAATAATTTTGTTCCTGTAGAGGCAGATCAATATGTTAGGATGTCTTTAGTCTCGTTTGCAACATATAATTATTTCTTTTGGACAAATCGGTATAATAATGCATTTAACATAAATGGGAATGTATATTTTCTTCCTATTGGGTTTTTCACTCCTGCACAAAATATAGCAAACTTTTTAACAATTTTAAATACTTTGAGTCTTGGTGTTACTGCAAGTCTTAATTCAGATGGAACTTATACATTCAATACAACGGTCCCATTTACTCTTTCTTTTGAGGGCCAACAACCAACATATTTGCTCATAAATTCAGCTCTGCTTTTAGGTTTTAATGTCGGTGGCAACTATCCGTTCAGTACTGCCCAAAGCACAAGTGTTACAGTCCCTTATACTTTTAATTTTGTTCCAGGAACACCCTTAAAAACTCCTGCTCCGCCGATACAAGGCCAACTTCAAAATATAATTCTTCAGATGAATGTTCCTCCCCAGAATATTGCGTTTGACACAGAGACGGGCTATATGAATTACACTACGACATTTGCATATATACCTGCTAACGGTTATGAACCTTTTGCGCCTATAGTTTATACACCTCAGGATACTGACACATGGACTTGGCAATCTCCGTCAAAGGGATCAAAGCTCGGATCAATCAATTATCTTTTGCTAACTCCAGCGTATCAGGAATTACCCATGGTTTCTGATTATACCATGGCCATAAGAGTTGATATATTAGTTGATGATGTTGTAGAACAGACAAAGTTGATGAGAGAAACTTTGCAGAACCAAAAGATGCTTTTGCTCCAGAACGATCAGAACCAACAAGACCAACAAGAAACCCCAGAGGGCGAGGCTCCTCCAGAGGGTCCTCAAGAACCGACGCAAGATGGTGGGACTCGTGAAACTGAAGACCAACTTCACGAAGGACCATTAGATTACTACGGAAATAATCTCTTTGATGATTAAAGATGCATAAGGGTGCAGAGAAGAAGCAGATTGGAGGAAACTACTTTGGTCGTCTCAAGGAGAAGTTTGCAAACGCCTTCATTAACCACATCCAGAATATCCTTACAGGAAAATAATCTTTACAATTATTAAACATGGGTCTATTTGGCAAAATCGGAAAAGGTTTTAAAAAGATTGGAAATGGAACAAAGGGATTCTTTACCAAGACGATTGGTGGTGCTAGTCCCGATAAAATTATTAGCACGGTTTCAAAAGTTCCAGTTTTAGGTGGGCTATTTGGCGCAGCGGGAGAAGCTGGAAAGAAAATTGGCGAGGGATTTAGAGATAAAAATGCCGGTCATGCTCTAAGCGGACTTGTAGATGCAGGAAAAACATTTGCTCAAATTCCAGGAGTGGTTGAAGGAATTGTTCCTGGAAAAAAATAACTTTTAATAGAAATGGACACTCAGGAACAGACAGCTATAGAAGTTAAGAAAAAGGAGCTAACCCCCGAGCGACTGGCCCAACTACAAAAGGCTCGTGAGATGGCTCTTAACACGAGAAAGGAAAAGGCTGATCTCAAGGCGAAGGAAAAGGCTCTGGCCAAGTTGGAACTTGAGACCAAGAAGAAGGATGTTGAGAAGCGCATGATGGCCCTGAATGGCGAAACGCCCGAAGCCAGGCCAGTTGAGATTCCAAAGCCCAAGAAGGAGAAGAAGATTGTGTATGTGGATCCGTCTTCGTCCTCAGAGGAGGAAATTGAATATGTCAAGAGGCCCAAGGCTCCAAAGCGTCCAGTAGAAGATCAGGTTTCACGAGTTCAGCTTCAAGATCATCTTCAGCGCCTCAAGCGGGAACAGATGATGAATATGATGTTTGGAGGTCGGGCGTATTAATTTTATTTTATAATGATAAATGGTCGCATGGAAATACGCAAATGATCTTGAGGGATATCACAAGGCTGTGGCTCAGAAACTGGCAGGAATGCCTAAGTTGCCAAAACAATTTATCAAGGGCCCTGGCTCTCTGCCTAAGAAGATCCCCAGTATGAAGGAGGGTGGTATGGTTGAGAAGACTATGCTTCATCATCTACACAAGGGCGAGATGGTTGTTCCAGCGCATCTCGTAAAACATTTTTCTAAGCTAATGACAAAGTGAGATGAAGAATATTGCTGGAGCTCTAAAGAATCCTTTGGGGAGCAAAGCTGTAAGAGAAGTAAGAGGAGCAACTCGGTTTTTAGGTGGAGATCTTCTTGGCGGTCTTGAATTTATGAGAGCCAAAAATAACCAGGCTCCACTTGCAGATGTACTAAAAAATAAAATTAAGCAGGGTGTAAATATTGCCAAGAAAGGCATTAAACTCGCCAAAGAACACCCAGTTGCCGTAAAAAAGGCTCTGGCAGTTGCTCATGTACTCAAGGCTCCGTCTATGAAGAAGGGTGGTATGGCCAAGGTGACTGCTCCACATCTTCTGCATAAAGGCGAACTGGTCCTACCAGCGCATGTAGTCAAAAAAATGTCTTCGCTAATGTAAATGCCGTACGCAATTGAACACAACCATGGGACGAAAACTTACAAGGTCATAAATACAGAAACTGGCCGAGTCCATGCTTATAACGCAACTTTACCCCATGCTCAGGCGCAACTACGCTTATTGCATTCATTACCTGAAAATAAAAAGTAACTTATAGAAAGTCTGAATGCCGATACACAACCTCACTCGTGGCGTGATCGTGAAGCATCAGTTTAGCCAATTCGGCCCCCCGAGGTCGTCCCTTGTTGAATGTAGAGTTCCTAAAGGTTGCCAGAGTTTTACGAAGGCCCGACGCTATATCTTTCAACGGCGACTCTTCCGTTCCATACGGGAAGTTCGGGAATCCCGCCTTGTCCAAACTTTCCTTGACCCACTTGGCCCAATGAGTGATGTCTGGCAAAAGGTGGGAGGAGACCTTGAGATTCTCGGGGATCCGTTTCCGAAAGAGTTCGGCGAGGCTCGGGCTAAACTTATAGACGATCTCGTCGGGATACTTAGATCCCTTGGTCTTCCAATCACGCAGGTGGAACTCAACCATATGTCCTCCACGGTCCAGCACGAAATTGCCCTCCTCAGGCTCTTGGCCTACCTGATGGACAACAGGGATATCGTGGCTAAACTCCGTGCGAATAGGGATCTCGTCAAACATGCGAAAGAAGAAGTGACTGAGCGGGTCTAGTTTATCCGTAGCCTCCAAAATCTTATCCCAGCGATAAACCTTCTCCTCCTTGCGCTTTTCACTCGTCTTTTCGGACGAGACTTGCTTGAGATCCTGAAATATCTGCTGGTACTCACGCACAAGCTCCTTGCTCAGGCCCATAGGCACATTATCCACATGGGTCAGCAGAACCTGCCACTTTTGGGCCAGAGTATTGGGGTTATCATATTTCTCCATAAGAACCTTGAGCAACGCCTTGGGCTTTTCCAAGGTCGGAACTATGTTATCGTTATCACCTCCTGCTAACGATATGATAGACGGAAGTTGCTTGTATTTCTTGACTGAATCAGGCTTGGGCGATTCACCCTTGACCTTGTAGTGGCTCAGCAGGTGGTCTATGCTCTCTTGGGCTTTCATTACTTTTGGAGCGATTTCAACCTTTATCTTGGGCTTATCAAGGTCCTTGGGAATGATTACACGACCCTGAGCATCAAACTGGATCCCATACTTTTCCACAGTCTTCTGAGTTGGGGGTTTGCGGGTTTCCATTATCCGCTCGTAGCACCGTGCCCGTTGAATATACCAAGCGTTCGGATGTTCTCGGCCTGGGTTTGTCTTCTGATAGTAACTCATTTATAAACTTTATAAATATTATTTTTTTAACTGCCTGACGCACTATCTTGGAATATTAAAATTTATGTGAATATCTACGGACCCAGCGCCCGAGTTGAGATCTTGCACGGCTCGTTGAATTTGCTCGTGAAGAGTATTTCCGAGAACATTTATCCAAGGTTCCTCGGTTCTGTTTTCGTCGGGGACTATTGGCGTTCGGCACATGGGACAAGTATTGGATCGCTCATACCAATAATCAATACATCTCCTATGGAACGAGTGGTGGCAGTCAAGCGTGTCTTTTGTTCGCCGTATCGCCTTCAGGCAAATGGAGCATTCTGGAAACTCATTATCGGGTCTGTGATGGACACAATAGTCGTGAGCACCTGGTTTCATCTTACAGCCTGAGTGTAAGCACGACATTCTCTTAATTGCTCTTGTTTTATTTATTAAAAGAAACCGCTTTAAGTAATTTTGTTGAATAAGAGTAATGAGTATTACTATTGCTTGGGTTTCATCTACTAATAATAGTGCTCTATTTACAACAGATATTTCTTTTGGGATTGATATTAGAGTATATTTAAACGGTGTGTTATATACAAACTTTGAAAAATTTGGAAAAGATTCAGGATTTATAATTTATGGTCTAGATCCAAATACAACATATAATACATATATTGAAAGTAATGGGGGGGAAGGATGGAGTGATCCTTCAAATACAGTTTATTTTACAACTACTTTGCCTCCACTTTCTTTCGGCATCAACTGGTTTTTTTCACCTATCGTAAAATCAACAAATATTATATATTAATAATTTAATGTGGTACAACACATTTGATTCAGCCTTCTTCTTAACCATGGCGGGAATATTTGCGGGTATCGTCGGAGTCCTTGTGAATGCTTGTATCAAGTCACGGTGTAAGCAGGTCAAGTGTTTCGGCATGGAATGTGATCGGGACACAGAAGCAGAGGACCGTGAGGCGCTTGGAACTCGCTCAGAAAATCTTGTTGCCCAAACAGTATAGAATGGTCTTGGCTTCTAAAAAAACTGATATGGATTTTCCTTTTAGAAACCCAACGGGTCAGACGACCTATGTATTTAATCGTGAGTTTCCAAGGGGCCTGAAATATATGAAGAATGGAAAACAAGTTGAAGGGCAAGAAGTTAAACCAACTCATTATATTTTTAAAGATTTTGAAGGTGGGGAATATCCCGTCTCTCCCGATAGTTTTAATAAAGCTTATACCCTAGTACGACCAGGTATTGCTCGTGTGAAACCTAGCAAACCACGAGAGTTTAGGGAATTTGGTAAAACAAATTTAACCCACCCTCCTTTGTATCATGCAAATGATATGATACCTGTAGGGGGCGAATATCCAATCAATAGGCGCATATTCGATCATACTTATGATATATTATCGCCACCACCTGTCCAGAAAATGACTGGCCATTCATATCAAACACCATATCCCTCGATGTCTGCTCCTAAATAAAACATTTAAGAATTTTAAATGTCTTCAACTCCAAAACACTTTGTAACTCAGGACGATTACGCAACCCCCCATTTGCGTGAGCTAGGTTTTCAAGTAATTCACGAAAATGTTGATTTTTATACAAACGACTTTGGAGACATAATTGTTAGCAACCCTCCATTCTCAGATATTCCTCGGGTCTTAAAGAGGCTC
>Ga0164297_10002950_pt1 | contig 16290 bp, 15 predicted proteins | sample GEODES058metaG_FD_113539 | JGI IMG/M metagenome (GOLD analysis project Ga0164297, IMG submission 113539) | Dystrophic lake water microbial communities from Trout Bog Lake, Wisconsin, USA - GEODES058 metaG | ecosystem: Environmental > Aquatic > Freshwater > Lake | place: USA: Trout Bog Lake...
AATATGGCTTTGGCGTTGGCTGCATCAGGCTGGCGTGTTGGGCTTTTGGATGCTGATGTCTATGGCCCCTCAGTGCCACGTTTGTTTGGCGTGAAAGGAAAGCCCGAGGCTAAGGATAAAAAGATTATTCCTCATCAGGCCCATGGCATAAAAATTATGTCCATTGGATTTTTGGTAGAGGATGATGCCGCCATGATCTGGCGTGGCCCAATGGTGATGTCGGCTATTAATCAATTATTGCGCGATGTTGAATGGGGCCAATTAGATTGTCTTATTGTGGATATGCCCCCTGGTACTGGTGATGCGCAATTAACGCTTGCCCAATCTGTGCCCTTAACAGGTGCAGTGATTGTTTCAACTCCCCAAGATCTCGCTCTTATTGATGCGCGCCGTGCGGTGGCGATGTTCCAAAAAGTACAAGTGCCGATTTTGGGTGTCATAGAGAATATGAGTTATTTTTTATGCCCGCATTGTCAGGGACGTTCAGATATTTTCGCCCATGGTGGCGGGCAGCATGAAGCGCAAACAATGGGTGTTCCCTTTTTAGGGGAAGTGCCGCTCGATATTGCTATCCGAACAAGTTCTGATGATGGGCGTCCGCTTGTGGCAACAGAGCCTGATCATCCCCATGCGCAGGTTTATAAGGATATGGCGCGCACATTGCGAAGCGCGCTTGAAGGGCAGTCCAATGCTGCGCGCAAAGCGCCGCCGCGCATCGTCATCAATTAGGCCATTGGGTATATAGCTTTTCACAACAAGGATTGAGTATGGATCGCCGTCATTTTCTTGCTGCAAGCTCTGTCCTTTCAGCCACTCTGCTGGGCCAAGCCGCTCAGGCGCAAACAGATAATGCGGTTCTTCCTCATGTGAATTGGCGTATGAGTTCAAGCTTTGCGCCTGAGCGTGACGTGCTCTTTGATAGCGCCCTCTTGCTGGCTGATGTCATGCGCCAGCTCACCGCAGGTCGATTTAACATTGAAGTGCATGGGGCAAATGAGCTTGCGCCCATAGGCGATAATTTTATCAAAACGAAAGAGGGCTGGTTTGAATGTGCGCATACATCTTTATCATTGCATAGCGCAGATGAGCCCTCATTAAGTCTGATGGGTGGCGTCCCCTTTGGTATGAATGGGCGTCAGCTCTCCTCATTTTTACTTTATGGCGGGGGGCAAGATGCCATCAATGACATATTGAGTGAACATCATCTTTTGGCATTTGCCTGTGGGTCAACAGGCGCTCAGATGTGCGGTTGGTTTCGCAGTGAATTACGCTCTCTTGCTGATCTCAGGGGCCATAAATGCATTGCCTCAGGTGTGGCGGCCAAAGTGCTGCAACGCCTTGGCGCTCAGCCCAAAAATATGCCTGATGATCTAAAAGCAGCCTTGAGCGCGGGCTCACTTGATTCAGTGCCGAGCCTGTCACCTTATGATGATGAGAAAAGTGATATCGTTAAACTTGCGCCCAATTATTATTATCCCGGATGGTGGCAAGGCACGCCAATTTTCCATTTGATTGTTAATAATGATGCATGGAGCAAATTGCCATTATCTTATCAAGCGGCTTTGCGCGCGGCCTGCGCATTGGTTCATCAGCAGATGATGGCTCATTATGATGCGATAAACCCCAGCGCATTGCGTCATCTTGTTGAGGCGGGGGCTAAACTTAAATTATGTCCTCAAGATATTATTGATGCAGGGCTTGAGGCGACACGCATTGAGATGGCGCAAATGTCGGCTAATGATCCCAAATTTAAAAGGCTTTATGATATCTATGCCCAATTTCGTTATAATGCCTATTTATGGTGGCAGGTGGCTGAATATTCCTATGACAATATGAATATAAGGGAACGCTTCAAGGGTTAATCAGGGCACAAATGGCTTTGGGGGCAATGAAGGTATTGCTCTTAATGTCTCTTCAATATGGGCGGCTGGCACTAAATCTTTCGTGGCATCTGTTAATCGTAACAGGCTTGGAAAAGCGATGACAATACCGACCATGATCACTTGAATCACCACAAAGGGAATGGCGCCGAGATAAATCTGCGCTGTAGTGACGGGAGCGATCAATGCGCCGGTAACGCGATCAATATAGGGCTCATGGGGGGCAACGGAGCGCAAATAAAATAATGAATAGCCAAAGGGGGGGTGCATGAATGAGGTCTGCACATTCAGCCCAATGATCACACCAAGCCAGACAAGGTCTATGCCGAGATGAATTGCGGCAGGCAAAATGAAGGGAATGACAATAAACGCAAGTTCAAAAAATTCGAGAAAAAATGCTAAAATGAACAGCGCAATATTGACGAAAATTAAAAAGCCAATGCGGCCATAAGGCAAATAGGTCAGGCTTTTTTCAATAAACTCTTGCCCGCCGATAGCAAAAAAAGTCAGTGAAAAAATACGCGCACCAATTAAAATAAAAATAGCAAAAGATGTCAGGCGCACTGTGCGCTCCAGCACGTCTGTGAGCATAGTGCGGGTTAGGCGTTGTTTGAGGGCGGCGAGTCCCAACGCCCCAAAGCACCCCAAAGCACCGGCTTCACTTGGTGTTGCCAATCCAATGATGATTGAGCCCAGCACAATAAAAATAAGCGCAAGCGGCGGCGTCATCACTAGAATGATACGATGCGTCAGCTCAGAGAGCAGAGGTTTTGATCGGCGCTGATCATAAAGAGCGGCAAGGCAAAGGCCTGCGAGAGTTATAACGCCTGCCCATACGCAGGCGCTTTCAAATGTTGCGATTATGTGGAGGGATGTGAGCACCCAAAAACTAATGCCACCTTGCCATAGTGCTAAGATCACAACAGTCACGAGGGCTTTGCGATGATCATGTCTGTGATCTTTTTTAATGGGAAGGGCAGGCATGAGATCGGGCCGAAGCCATGAGAGCAGAGCGATGAGCAGCGCAAATAAAACAGAAAGTAAGAGCGCTGGCACAAAGGCGGCGCGATACATAGCGCTAACCGATTGCTGCATCTGATCGGCCAATACGATTAAGACGAGAGCAGGGGGCATGATTTGCGCGAGTGTGCCTGAGGCCGCGATCACACCGCAGCTCAATGCCCGATGATAACCCGTTCGTAACATGAGCGGCAAAGCAATCAGCCCCATGGAAATAACGGATGCCGCAACAACACCTGTCGTGGCAGCTAATAAAGTGCCAACAAAAATCACAGCATAAGCGAGCCCACCTCTAAGCCCGCCATAAACCTCATTCATGGTCGTGAGCAAATCTTCTGCTATGCCTGAGCGTTCGAGCACAAGACCTAAAAATGTAAAGAAGGGAATGGCCAATAAAGTCTCATTGGTCATGATTGAAAACACGCGCTCGGGCAAAGCCTGCAGCAAGGACCAATCAAGATGAATAAGGCCAAGTGAAAAGGGCGTGAGCCATACGCCCAATGCATAAAAGAACAGTCCTAGAGCACCAAGAGAAAAGGCAACGGGATAGCCGAGCAGCAAAATAAAAATGAGTGCTGCAAACATGAGGGGCGCGAGGGCATTGGCCGCAAGAGTGAGCATCGCAGTTATCCCTGTTGCCCATCAGAGGGCCGCATGAGTTCAGCCAGTGCTTGCAGTAAGATGAGGCAAAAACTCAAGGGGATAAGTATTTTTGCAGGCCATAATAATAATCCGCCCACATTGATTGATGTTTCCTGTGAAACATAGGACCGCCATGCAAATTGCGCGCTGGTGATGATGAGTGCGACGCAAAGAGGAATGGTGAAAAACATATGACCAATCAGCATAATGCGCTGTTGTGTGCGGGTACTTAAACGTGCATGGAGCACATCAATGCGAATGTGCAATCCCAAATGCAACACATGCGCCGCACTTAATAAAAATACCGCGCTAAATAAATAAGATTGCAATTCTAATGTGGCTGCACTCGTGATATGTGCGCCAAAGCGCAATAGCGCATTGAGCGCCGCACATAAAATTGCCGCACATAAAAATGCGCTGCTGAGGCGCGCGCACATCGCACTTGCTTGATCTATGCGCGCGCAGATCGCGCGCCGCAATTCTGACATAAGTGCACCTTACCCGCCTGTAACGCTCATATGGCGACCAACGGCAGGGCGTTGTGTTGCCCGATCAATGATAAAATCATGCCCTTGGGGTTTATGCGCAATGGCGTTCTCAATCGCTCTATGGAGTGCGTCATCTGACTCTGAGGCACGCAAGGGCGCGCGTAAATCAACCGCATCTTCTTGACCAAGGCACATATAAAGCGTGCCAGTGCAGGTTACGCGCACGCGATTGCAGCTCTCGCAAAAATTATGTGTGAGGGGTGTGATAAATCCGAGAAGGCCACCGGTTTCACGCACACGCATATAACGCGCAGGCCCACCTGTTGTGTGCGATGTCTCTTCAAAGGTAAAATGATCGAGTAAATCTGCGCGCACTTCAGAGAGGGGGATATATTGATCCGCTCTATGCCCCTCGACTTCGCCAAGCGGCATGACTTCAATAAAGGTGATCTCACAATCGCGACCATGCGCCCAGCGGATGAGATCAACAAATTCATCATCATTGCCATGACGCAAGGCAACAGCATTGATTTTGACTTTAAGCCCTGCAGCTTGGGCGGCATCCAGTCCTCGCAAGACTTTGTCCAAATCGCCCCAGCGTGTAATCGCGCGAAAGCGATCGGGGTTGAGCGTATCAAGCGAGAGATTTATGCGCTTAACACCACAGGCCGCAAGGTCTTTGGCATAACGCTCTAATTGCGAACCATTGGTGGTGAGCGTCAATTCATCTAAGCGCCCGTGATCAAGATGGCGTGCAAGAGAATTGAAAAGCGTCATAATGCCGCGTCGAACCAAAGGCTCGCCACCGGTGATGCGAATTTTGCGTGTACCGCGCGCCACAAAGGCTGAACACAGGCGGTCCAATTCCTCCAGTGTTAACAGATCGCGCTTGGGCAAAAAGGACATATCCTCGGACATGCAATAGACACAGCGAAAATCACAGCGGTCCGTTACGGACACACGAATATAGGTGATCGCCCGTCCAAAGGGATCGATGAGCGCTGGCCCATCTGCCGTATCAAAAGAAGCTTGATCGTTAGAGCGTTGTATCATGACATATATATTGCTCATGCCCCTTGCGGGCGCAAGGCAAACGCGGCATTTATTCATTTCATTTTATGTCGCACTGCAAAATAGGAGCAGGCATGACCACAGCTCAAGCGCCTTGGCCCCTTGAATTGCGCCTTATTGATCAGGGCCGCACCCTCCATATCAGTTTTGATACGGGAGAGCGTTTTGATGTAAGTGCTGAATTATTGCGTGTCCAAAGCCCTAGCGCTGAGGTCCGCGGGCATGGTCTGGCGGAGCCCATTTTGGTGCATGGCAAAAAAAATGTTGCCATCACTGATATCGTTGAGACCGGTCATTACGCTGTTCGCCTTATTTTCAGCGATGGTCATGACACCGGCATTTATACCTGGGCTTTTCTGTGGGAGTGCGGCACACGTCAGGCCCAGCTCTGGCAGGCCTATCTTAATCGTTTGGCTTCAAAAGGCTTTTCGCGCTGAAAATGGATCCATAAAGCGGATCAAGCCCCGCTTTATGGCAAATTAAGCCAGTTTTAGCGTGTCACAATCACTTCAGTGCCGACTTTGACGCGGCCATAGAGATCAGTCACATCATCATTGGTCATCCGAATGCAGCCAGATGAAACCGCTTGCCCAATCGTATCTGGCTCATTTGAGCCGTGGATGCGGTAAAGGGAGGAGCCCAGATACATGGCGCGTGCCCCCAAAGGATTGTTTGGCCCCCCCGCCATGTGACGAGGCAAATCAGGGCGGCGCGCCAGCATTTGCGCGGGAGGTGTCCAATCCGGCCATTCCCGCTTATTGGTAATCACATGATTGCCAGCCCATTCAAAGCCAGGGCGACCAACGCCAACGCCATATTTTAGGGCTTTGCCATTATCAAGCACCAGATAAAGCCGCCGTTCCCTAGTTGAGACCACAATTGTGCCGGGCTTGAAGGGGCCAGAGTAAGAAATTGTTTCACGGGGCACGGGATTTTCGGTGATACGGCCATCTTCACCTTGGTTCAGAGCCTCAGGGTGAACAACTAAGGGCATACGCGTTTCGAGATCAATCATATCATTGTTAAAGGCGACAGCAGAGAGGGGAAACAGACCCCAGCTCACCGCCGCCCCAGCTATGGCTAATATGCGCAGTGACATCGAAAACTCCGAATCAAAAAGAAAAGAAAACTAAGCAAATATAGCCTTTTAATATGCCTATTCTCAACATTGGCCATGGCATGGCAATTCTTAATTGCAGACAAAGAGAAGCCACAGGGCTTTCTTTTCCCTGCGTTGCGCCTGTGTCACACCTCTGGCTCTAAGAAGAGTTTAAAAGCAGGAGTTGTATGTCGATTAAAACAGCTTAGAAGAGAGAAAGATCGACTATTAAGGATTCGTTTATGGGCATTGGTGCTCCGGACCCGATCATTGACCTCAAAGACGTTCGCTTTGGCTATGCTGAGCGCCCGATACTTGATGGCCTTAATTTGACTGTTCCAAAAGGACAGATTTTGGCTGTTATGGGCGGCTCTGGCAGCGGCAAAACATCCCTGCTTGGCCTCTTGGGAGGTCGCAATAAAGCATGGTCCGGTCAGGTGCGTGTTGATGGGCAAGATGTCGGCCATCTCAATCGCAGTCAACTCTATGCGCTGCGTCAGCGTCTTGGAATGTTATTTCAATTTGGCGCTCTGTTCACGGATTTGACCGTTTTTGAAAATGTCGCTTTCCCCTATCGTGAGCAAACAGATCTGCCGGAGGCCATTATCCGCGATCTCGTTTTGATGAAATTAGAAGCCGTGGGCTTGCGCGGCGCGGCCCCTCTCATGCCCTCGGAATTATCTGGCGGCATGGCACGGCGTGTGGCTCTAGCGCGCGCGATTGCGCTTGATCCCATGCTCATGATGTATGATGAGCCTTTTACGGGCCTTGATCCCATTTCCGTTGGTATTATTGGCCGTTTGATACAGCGCCTTAATGCGACCTTTGGCATGACTTCTCTGATTGTCACGCATGATCTCAATGAAACCTTGCGCATTGCTGATCGTGTGGTTGTGATTTCAGAGGGGAAAGTCTATCGCGATATGACGCCACAAGATGTGCGCAAGAGCGATGATCTCTTTATTCGCCAATTCGCCGATGGTCTTCCCGATGGCCCAGTGCCCTTCCATTATCCTGCACCACCCTATGCGCAACAATTGATTGCCGACCATGTCTCATCTTCTTAATCTCATCGAAGCTTTGGGTGCTCATGTGAACCGCCTTTTGGCGCGGCTTGGTTTATTTGCGCGCTTTTCATGGTCGGTCCTCAGTGTGATCGGGATATGTATTGCGCGCTTTACGTTACTTGTGCGTGAGATTTATTTTTCAGGCGTGCGGTCTCTCGCAATCATTACTGTGTCGGGACTTTTTGTCGGCATGGTTCTGGCTGTGCAGGGGTATGAAGTTCTTCAGCGGTTTGGATCAGCTGAGTCACTGGGCTCACTCGTGGCATTATCTTTGGTGCGTGAATTGGGGCCGGTTGTCGCTGCGCTTTTATTTGCGGGGCGGGCAAGTTCAGCCGTGACAGCTGAAATTGGGTTGATGCGGGCCACCGAGCAATTAGCGGCGATGGATATGATGGCGATTAATCCGCTTGCGCGTATTATTGCCCCCCGTTTTATGGCTGCTGTTGTGTCTATGCCGATTTTGGCTGTGATTTTTTCGAGCGCAGGTGTGATTGGCGCATATTTAATCGGTGTTCAGCTCATCGGCATTGATGATGGTGCCTTTTGGTCGCAAATGCAGGCCAGCGTTGATTTTAGAATTGATGTACTCAACGGGCTGTTCAAAAGTCTGATTTTTGGCATAGCTGTTGGCCTGATTTCAGTCTTTGAAGGTTATCACGCCGCTCCAACGGCGGAGGGTGTTTCAAGTGCGACAACACGGACTGTGGTGACGTCATCATTGTCAGTTCTCATGTTGGATTTTGTTTTAACTGTATGGATGTTCCGAGGATTAAACTGATGAATCGCTCGAAATTTGATCTTGCTGTCGGTCTTTTTGTAGCCTTGGGCATGATTGGCGTTGCCTTTATGGCCCTGAGGGTTGGCAATCTCGCCAGTTTTGACAGCGGTGCGGGCTATCGGCTTGAAGCCCGATTCGATAATATCGGCGGTCTCAAAGTCAGGGCCCCCGTGAAAAGCGCTGGTGTGGTTGTGGGCCGCATAGAGGGCATACATTTGGACCGCGAAAGCTATGAAGCTGTGGTCGAGATGCGTATTTATCCCCAATACCGTTTCACAAATGACACAATCGCATCAATTCTGACATCTGGCTTGCTCGGAGAGCAATACTTAAGCTTGGAAGTCGGAGGGGATCCATCGTATCTTACGGATGGACAGAGAATTCCAAAAACACAATCAGCCATGGTGTTGGAGAAGCTGATCGGTCAGTTCCTCTACAACAAGGCATCTGAGAGCGCAGGATCGTCAAAATGACACGCACAACATCACACGCATTATGTGCCCTTACTTTGGCTTTGGGCTTAAGCGCGTCATCACTTGCTTATGCACAAAACTCGACAGTTAATGATCCGATTGAGCCGATTAATCGTGGCTTTTTCCAGATCAATGAAATGTTGGACACGATTGTGTTTAGGCCTGTTTCGGTGGTGTGGAATGCTGTTGTTCCCAAACCCGTGCGCACGGGCATTGGCAATGCATTTGCCAATCTTGATGATGTCTTCATTGGCGCCAATCATGTCTTGCAAGGTCGCGGCAAGGATGCAGCTAATGATTTTACACGCGTTCTCATCAACACAACTGTTGGCATTGGTGGCTTGATTGATGTGGCCTCATCCAATGGTATTGCAAAAGGTGAGGGCGATTTTGGCCAGACCCTCGGTGTGTGGGGAATTGGCGAAGGTCCTTACATCGTTTTACCGGTTTTGGGGCCATCTGATGCGCGTGACACAGTTGGACGTGTGGCGCGTGTGTTTTCTGATCCACGTCATTATATGTCACATGTCTGGTCTTACAGTCTGTTTGGTACGGAGTTTGTTGAGTACAAAGCTGACAATCTCGACAATGCAGATTTAATTGACTCATCCAGCCTTGATAAATACTCCTTCACACGCAATTTATATTTGCAGCGCCGAGCTGCCCTTGTGAATGCGGGCCGTGATGCGGTGTCACAACACTAATTTTATGGGCTGATGTGATGATGTCTTTTCGTTATGCACTTGTTCTTTGCCTCTGTGTTTTTGGTGCAAGCACTTCTTTTGCACAAAACAAAGCTGCCGAGGACATGGTACGCAAAATGGCGGATGATGTGACCGCGCAAGTGCGTAAAGATCCTGATTTAGCAACATCTCATGCAAAGCTGGCAGATTTGGTGCAAAGTCATTTAGCTCCTAAATTTGATTTTACGCATATCACGCAATTGGCAATGGGCCGCAATTGGCCCAAAGCCTCTGGCGCTGAGCAAAAGCAGATTGTGACGGAGTTCAGCCATTTGTTGATCCGCACTTATTCAAACGCTTTAGCGAATTTGAAGGATCTTGATGTCAATGTCCGCGATAGCCGCGACAATGGCACGGGTGATGTGACTGTGCGCACTCAAATGGTGGGATCGTCAAAGCCAAAGCCTGTTGAGATTGATTATACATTATCAGGCGGTGCAGGGAGCTGGCGCGTCTATGATGTGACTGTTGAAGGGGTCAGTCTGGTCACAGCCTATCGGGATGAATTTAATGGCTTGATAAGTTCATCTGGTGTCGCAGGTCTTATTGATACTCTCAAGCAAAAGAACCAAAAATGACTATGGCAGCGACAGCGCCATCTCATCAACTCTCTCAAGATAGCCATCACATCACCTTGTCCGGTGATTTGACAATGCAGAGTGTTGGCGCTGCGTTTCGTGCTTTGGCACCATTGCCAGAACATGGCGATGTCATCATTGATGCGCAAGCTGTGACGCGCGCCGACTCCAGTGCTCTCGCTTTCATCACCAGTATCATGCGGCAGGCGCATGCGAGGGGAGTGCGCGTGCATCTCAAGCCTTTGCCGCCGCATCTGGCGTCAGTTACTCATATTTATGGCCTGCATGAGATTTTATCATCCTATTCTGATTAGCGCCTTACGCGCTTGGCGCGTTATGAGCCAATATTTATGTGCCATCATTGTGGTGATGGGCGCTGATGCGATGGTAATTTGTGTTCACGCGGCTGATAATCACAATCTTGAAGAGCCTGCGGTTTTTTCTGCACAGGGAATATGGGGCGATCAGGCTAAAACCGCCCATGCTTATCTTCAAGAAGATGTCACAAGCGATGGGCTGTATCGGCATTATCATTTTGTAACGGATGCCGGCAGTTATGACATTGTGGGCGATCAGCTCATGGCTGTGCGGCTTTATGAAAATCGTGTCTATGAGCAATTAAAAGACGATTCAGGCTTTGCGCAATTTTTCCGTTCCTTTGGCTCCTCTGCGATTGCGCCCCTGAAATTTGGTGGGCAATTGATTACAAGCCCGATCGAGACAGTCAAAAATTCAGCCAATGGCATTGGTAATTTTTTTGACTCGATGTCTGCGTCATCCGAGAATAAAAATCCTGATCGTGAAAGTTTTATGGGCGGTGTGCTGGGAACGGATACGGCGCGCCGCGAAATTGCAACGCAATTTGATGTTGATCCCTATACTGACTTTCCACCTCTTGCATCGCGATTGCATGATTTGGCAGCTGCATCGGGCATAGGTGGTTTATCTCTGCGCGGTGTTATGGTTGCGATACCTGGTGGTGCTGCTTTGCCCACAGTGACAGCTACGACAACACGCACAATGGTGTTCACGGCCTCATCAGTTGGGACTGCGCAGGCGCTTAAGGAGTCTTTGCGCACCAAAACAGCAGGGCAGATTGTGCGTGACAGTCGGGCCATATTAACAGCTGTTGTGCGGCGGGCATCAGTGGTGAATGAGTTTCTTGATAATAATAATTATACGCCAGCGGATATGTTGGTAATGGCTGCGGCATTTGAGAAAATACATACGCAAGATGCAGGTCTTTTGCTTGCGCAATGCGCTGCAGTCAAAGACCGCACCCATGCTTTTTTATGTCGCCTTCAAGCTGAAATGTATGCTGGGCTTAAGAACTCTTTACCCTTTGATCGTTTTGTCACGCGCGGCTCTTTTGTTATCATGCAATTGAGAGATCATCGTTATCTCTGGGCTATGCCCGCTGATATCTATATGTGGACAGCAGATAATGAGGCAGATGTTGCTATTTTAACTCATGCTTTGGCAGAGGGACGCGCTCCTGAACCGGCACAAAAGAACGGGAAAACAACGCCTGTTAAGCCCAATCTTTTGGTTATTACAGGTGATTATTCAGCGCTTGCGAGTAAACAATTAAGTAAATTAAAATGGGAGCCTGAGCGTATGACACTTGTGTCAGCAAGCTCACATGCGCAGCAATCATCATCAAATCAGCCACAAACTGACACGACGTCAAAGTGAGTTGATCTCTTTTTTATACGTTATTTAAACTATTTATAATTTTATTTAGGATTTAAATATGATGAGACCTCGTCTCTTGCAGCATTGTTCGCAGATGCAATTTTTGCTGTTAATCTTATCTGCGATGAGCTTTCTTTTTTTTGTCTTTAGTTTTTTTGCGCCCGCCGATATTGCTGATCATAATCTCTGGATTTTGCATTTTCTGTTCATCACACAGGACCGCTGGCCTTGTCTGGCTTTGGCGTTCTTTTTTCTGATATGTCTGTTAATTGCATATGTGCCTCAAGCGCAAATAGCGCCATCACCGCATCGGCAACGTCATCATCTCATCTTATTGGGTCTTGCCCTCTGTGTTGTTGGTCTGAGCTATATGTGCCGATATGTTATTATGGATAATATAGATATCGCGCGCGATGAGTTTTTAGCTGATTTTGATGGGCGTATTTTTGCCGCAGGCCATTTGATGATGCCAATTGAGCCGCAATGGCAATCATTTTATGATGCACTTCAGCCACGTCTTATGCTGCATGTGACGCCGCCTGCATATTTTATTTCATTTTATTTACCTGTACATGCTTTTATGCGGGCCGCATGGAGTTATATTGCTGATCCTGCCCTGCTCAATCCAGTATTGGCAGGCATAAGTGTGTTTGGAACCTATAAAATAGGACGCTCTATTTGGCCGGATGATCGTGCGCCAGCTCTCATCAGCGCGTTACTCTTAGCGACATCCGCTCAGCTTATATTTATGTCCGCCACTGATTTTGCCATGAATGCGCATTTGGCGGCAAATGTCTTGTGGCTGCTGTGTTATATGAGAGGTGATAATAAAGGATATTACGCCTGTGCAGCAATTGGCTTTATGGGTCTTGGATTGCACCAATTAGCATTTCACTGCGTCTTTGCTTTTCCTTTTATTGTCTATTTATATCATCAACAGAACTATAGAGCATGTCTGTTGCTCTCATTGTCTTATTTCCTGAGCTTTTTATTTTGGAGTGATTATCACGATCTCGTGACGCGTTTCATGGGTGTTGAGCGTGAAGTTGCAATAGGTAATGGTACAACAACTTTTTTAGCCGTTATGCTCTCTTATCTCATTCAATTTAGTTTTATAAATATCTGGGCCATGCTGGTTAATGTTATGCGTTTTATAACGTGGCAAAATCCGGCACTTATTATTTTGTCTCTGATGGCAATTCTGACATATAAAAATAAATACCGGCCATATTTTAATGAACTTTTAGCTGGCATTGTCCTGATGAGTTTAGTGTTGTTTTTTGCTGTGCCATTTCAGGCATGGGGATGGGGCTTTCGCTATGTGCATATGTATCTTTTTAGCCTATGTCTCTGCGCGGGATATGGCTGGCAATGGTTTAGCCAGCAACACTATGATGCCGCAGCAAAGAGGCTTGTAGTTTTTGGTACATTATATTGCCTGATTTTAATTTTACCATTTTATGCCTTCACAGCGCATAATTTAATTTTGCGCATTGAAAAACCATTAAGCGCTATTGCCGCATCAAAAGCGGATATTGTCTTGATTGACGCATCCCATCTACGATTGTCTTATCTCCTATCGCGCAATCGTCCTGATCTCAGCAATCGTCCTCTCACGATGGACATTGATAAGCTCAATCCAGCAGAGATAGATGATCTATGCTCACATTATAAACTTGCATTTTACGATGAGAGCACTGGGCTACGCTTTGGGGATTTTATTCATCCTCATCCCGATGTGGATGTTGATCCTCTCATCGCCCATATTCATGAGCTTCATTGTGCGCCTTTGCTTTAAGCTATCTTAAAAATGAGATGAGAGCCGCATCTCATGGTGTAATTATATTATAAATGATATCTGAGGGGACGACTAAATATAGTATGGAATAATATAAATGCCCCTCATATTGTAATTAGACTAATAAAATTAACTAATTTTATTAGTCTTTATTGACTCTCCATATCAGCTCATCTTTTTAGTCAACTTCACGCTGCGGCGGCAGCGGAGTTGGTTGAGTGACGCTGAGTTGGTTATGCAAAAAAATAATAAAATTGTTTCAATCTTGGCTCCTTTATACTTCATATTAGCGCTCATTATGGTGCCGTCATCGGTGCATGCGCAACAACCCCCATCAGCTCTTCAATATACTGAAGGTGGATATAGTTTTGCATTGCCATCTGGTGTGCCTTATTTTGCCCGTGGTGTCGGTACATTTCCAAGTGGGAATGGATCTGTTCTGAATAATGCCTCAACATCTGTGATCGCTTATTGCCCGTCCTGCGGCGTTCTCGGTGTTCTTACCATTACAAATAATTCAAATGCTACTTTTAAGCTTACTTCATTTAATCTAGGTGGATTTTCGCCACCAAATGGATATGTCGTTAATGTCAATGGCTATGATGCAAGTAATAATCTTGTTTATCAATCCGGCAATATAAGTGTCACCGGCATTTATAATTTGAACACTCCGGGCTCTTCGACTTTACAGTCCGTGACATTAGGCATGACTACGGCTGTGAGTAAAATTACAATCACTCCAACAAGCGGAGGCGGTGATTGCGTTTGTACTGAAAAATTCACACTTGTGAGTGGGTCAACGACAACAACTGTTCTTGATGGCGTGACAGCAACAACAACAACTGTTGCACCAAACAACAATAATAATAACAATAATAACAATCAATCTCTCACACCTGTAACGGGCACATTAATCCCGCCTGTTTCTATTGGTCAGCTACCCACGACAAATGCGACATTTAATGCGTCAACGATTGGAACGACGACTGATCGCAAATTTGATGGCGGCAAAATTATTGTTGATACATCAAATTTTACAGACACTCATGCTTACACAGTGACATCAAATGGGGGAATTATTGATATTGTCGGTCATTTAACGGATTTGAGCGGAACATTATCAAATGACTCTGGTAGCAGTGGTAAATTATATGTAATTAATTCAAGCTCAGGCGGTAAGTTAATTCTCGATAATACCAGTAATAGTTTTTCTGGTGGATATAGCGTTCAAGCCGGTGCGACTCTCGAAATTCCTTCTGCTGCTGCATTGGGAACGAGCAGTTTAGATCTCGTGGGATCATCTACAATTCCAGCTATTTTAAGCGTAACAGGCACAACAACGCTCAACCAAACTATTACTGTCGCAGGTGATCCAACATTTAATATTGCCTCAGGAACAACCACGACAGTGTCAACTGCTATTGCTGATGGCGGCTCGCCTGGTGATGTCGTGGTCAGCGGCGGGGGTACATTGGCCCTCAGTGCTGCAAATACGTATACGGGCAGCACTACAATATCGAATGACAATTCAACATTATTATTGCTCAATAACGGCACAATCACTTCGACAAGTGGTCTAACAAATAATGGCAATTTTGATTTACGGAGCGTGACAAGCGCGGCGACCAGTTCGGTCACTGTAAATTCCTATACGCAGACATCATCTGGTAAATTATATCTCAGTGGATCCTCGACAAGCCTTGAGGTTTTAAATGTTGTTGGTACAGCGTCGCTTGCCGGTTCGGTTATTATTACAACAAATGCCGCAGCCCCGCTTGGCCGCTATGTTATTTTAACTGCAAATTCAGTTTCAGGTACCTTCTCGTCAGTATCCGCAAATTATGCGTCATATAATAATTTATTGCATGCCTCGCTCGCTTATGATGCAACCAATGTTTATTTAGTTCTGACAAATGGCCCTGCATCGGATGATACACAAGCAGCTTTGCAATCAACAGCTCATCGTTTGAAAAGTGTGTTTAATTTACAGTCTGCTTTACTCACCTCTGATCTATCTGCCGATTGTCCTGTTTTTGATAAGAATAATGCCTGCATGAGTTTGTCAGGTCGATATATTGCTCTTAATTCGTCTCAAACCTCCTCTGATACGGGCATTGTAACGCTCGGTTATAAAATTGATGAGCATATGCGTGTTGGGGCCTTTATTGATCAGTCCATTTCAAATCGTATTTATCAATTCATTGGTTTGAGTGCTGTAGATCCGGCCTTTGGTGCCTTTGCCGTTTGGGCTGAAAACTCACATGCTCAGGGCTTTGAACTCCGTGTCGCCGCTGGCTATGGCTCCAAGGATCTGACCATCACACGTGATGTCGTTAACTCATCAGAGGCAGGGCAGGGTAGTGCGCATCTTGGCACGGGCACTGTCCAAGCCCTTATAAGCTATGACATGCAACCAAATGCTGATTTTATTATCGCACCTTATGCTGGCCTTCGTTATCTCCGTCAAAACTTAGGCAGTTACACGGAAGCGACAAATGCGTCAGTTACAACACCGCTCACAATGTCATCGCTCACTCAAAGCAGTACATCATTGCTTGCCGGCGCTGAACTCAAGGGCAAGTTTAATAATAAGATTGCAATTTTTGCTAAAGCAGGCCTTGAGCAAGATCTGAATATTGACGGCGGCACGTACAATGCATCTGGTGTGTCAGGCTTGACTGATTTTACCTTTAATTCGAGCCCTACACGCACGCGGCCCACAGCATCACTTGGTGCATATTATGACCTCTCTCATGCCGAACGCGTAAGCATAGAGGCGGGCATCAATAAATCGGCCTTTCAATCTCAGAGTACATCTTCGGTGCTCATGAGTTATGCCGTGGGATTTTAGAAATAATCCCAGATCTCAGCTTATGCTGCTAAAAAATCAATTGATGTGATGATTATCTCGTCCATACCTCCGACATCAACATTGAGTAAATCAACTCTCTGCTTGCC
>Ga0164297_10002951_pt1 | contig 16286 bp, 35 predicted proteins | sample GEODES058metaG_FD_113539 | JGI IMG/M metagenome (GOLD analysis project Ga0164297, IMG submission 113539) | Dystrophic lake water microbial communities from Trout Bog Lake, Wisconsin, USA - GEODES058 metaG | ecosystem: Environmental > Aquatic > Freshwater > Lake | place: USA: Trout Bog Lake...
CGATAATGAGTGATAGATTTGATTTTGAACAGCAAGTGATGAATTGCTGGAGAGTTACTGATGACCTTAAAGATTTAGCTGAATCAGTAGAAAACAATGATATAAAAACTGATATGATTGTTAATGCTTTGAATGGCATGAATGCAATGTATGAAATCAAATTCAACAAACTATGGGATATGTTTGAATCTGTATTCATGAAATTGGTTCGTGATGAGAAGATGGCAAGAGATGATGCTGATGCCTTGCGTGAACAGTTGATTGCTGAAACCCAAGGTTATGGTGCAGGCAAGAGTTTTCAATCTGGTGCTGGTGCCAGTGTAGATTTTGGCCAGTTTGGCAAACTTGATACAAAATATGGTGCATTAGAAACACAAGGAACTGCTGGTGTTGCCACAATGAAAGCAAATAAAAAGGGTAAGAAATGAATTGGTTAGAACGAATGAATGATTGGTGTGGTGAAATGTTGGACAGAGCGGTTAGGTATGATGATTTAATTACATTTACTATGATGTCAGTAATGTTCGTTGCAGCGATAGCTTGCTTGGTTATCGGTATTTTGGGTGGATTGGGTTACTTAAAATGAAATATATTGCTAAACCATCACTATTCAATAACAAAGGACTCAAAGAGTTTACAGACGCTAAGGATGCAGTCCTATACCTCAACCAGGTTCTGAATGACGACCAGGTAGATCCTTCTCTGGACTATGTGTTTATTGCACCTAAAGCGTCCAAATCACAGTTAAAACACGCTGTGGAGGAGTATATGGGCATTGGTAAGTTGATAATTACATAAATAGGTGTAGGTCGCCAGATTGCAGTCTGCACCTACTCTAACATTGTAAAGGAATGCCAGCATGGTTATATATTCAATTTATAAAGCCACCAACAAAGTCAATAATAAAGTTTACATCGGTTTTGCGGTTAACTTTTCAAGAAGATTGGCCAGTCACAAGAAATTATGTGGTAAAAGAAAAACAAAATTCTATGATGCAATCAATTCTTATGGATGGGACAAATTTGATTGGGAAATAATATATCAATCAAAGGATGGTCAACATTGTTTAAATGTTATGGAAAGATTTTTTATAATTGAATATAACTCAATCAACGAAGGTTACAATATGACTGAAGGTGGTGGAGGTACATTAGGTATTATAAGCGGTTTTAGAGGTAAAAAACATGATACTGAAACTAAGCAAATAATGAGTAGTTTAAGAACTGGTACAAAACACACCAATGAAACAAAACAAAAAATAAGTGAAAGCACAAAAGGTAGAAAAATAACACAAGAAACAAAATTAAAAATGTTGAGAAATAATAACCATAAAATGAAACTAAATGTTACTTGTGGATATTGTGGTAAAAATGGTTCGTATGTAATTATGAACCGTTGGCATGGTGATAAATGTGTTGTTAAAAAGCAACAAAATAAAAATAGTTCTTGACCTGGTTTCCAGGTGTGATATAATGGTTGTATTGAAATTAATTGAGAAGGAAATAAATCATGGGAACACGGTCACTTACTTTTGTATATGAAAAATATGGTCAAGTCCAAAAACCAGTGGTTAATATGTATCGCCAATTCGATGGCTATCCTACGGGACATGGTGCCGAGTTAGCAGAGTTTTTATCAGAAGGCAAAATGGTGAATGGCCTCCGTTTTAATGAAGAAGGCAAATTCTTTAATGGTGCAGGTTGTTTGGCTGCTCAGTTAGTTGCACACTTCAAAAAAGAATCAGGTGGTTTCTATTTGCATCCTACCTCAGTAGAAGATTGTGGTCAAGATTATGAGTACCACATTTATACTGATGGTGAGCAACACTTGAGAATTAAAGTTATGGATTGTGGTTGTAATATGTTTGGTATGACACAAGATGAAACTTATGATCCATTATTTGAAGGCAATCTACAAGAGTTTGCTGAGTTCTGCAAAGTAAAGGAAGAAGCATAATGGATACTATTAACAGAGAAGGACTTATCTTGATGTTATCATTCAAAGGTTTCACCACAGATTATCTAATGACATTATCTGATGAGACCTTGGATAATCTATACATTGAATGTATTGTACTCGGAGAGGATTATTACGATGTGGCCTAATGATACACCAAGACCAAAAAAATTTTCATATACCATTAATGTGGACAATTTGAAACAAGCAATGGTTAATATTCATTTGAACCACTTACACAGTATTCAGCTTGACATGATAGATGAGGCTGTGTTAAAATCAGATATGACCGAATCTAAAGAGCTGTTGAAACATATTATGGAAAAGAAATGAGTGATATTACCGATAACGATTTGTCCGATTTAGTATTGGACATTGATACCAATATCTTTAAATGGATTGAGGCACACAATGTCAATGCTTTAGAATTGACTGCCATTATATTGGCACGGTTGGTTTGGTGTGCTCGTCAAGGTGGTTATGAAGATGACTTTGTTAAACTATTGGAAGCACCTAAAGTATTATTAACAGCAGAGAAACGAAATAAGGACACTTTGCACTAATGAAAATTGTAATCAATAACTGCCATGGTGGTTTTAATTTAAGTAATGAAGCGATTGCACGATACATTGAATTAAAAGGTCTTAAACTTTATTCTCATTGGGACGACCAATGGAAATGGAATAGTTATTTTGTTGTGCCTTATGAAGAATATGAGAAGGCACATAAGAATGATATGACCAAAACGGAATGGGAAGGTCAAGACGAAGGTGTTGGTAGATATAAAGTATCCAATGAATTATGCTGGTCGTGGCGTGACATTGAACGTAATGATCCTGTATTAATTCAAGTAATAGAAGAATTGGGTACAGAAGCTGATAATCGTTATTCCGAATTAAAGATTGTAGAAATTCCAGATGATGTAGAATGGCAAATTGAAGAATATGATGGCCTAGAATGGGTAGCAGAAAAACATAGAACATGGAGTTAAAATGAAAATTGCAGTTTGTTCCGACCTTCACCTTGAGTTTGGTGATATTGTATTACACAATGACCAGAGAGCTGATGTATTGGTGCTTTCTGGTGACATCTGCGTGGCTGCCGACCTGTTGGAACAAACTAGTCCTGATTTTAAATATGGTCATGCTGGTCTTGGTACGAACAAAAGTCGAAAGATCCACGATTTCTTCAGTAATTGCTGTGCCATGTTTCCTCATGTTGTATATGTGGCAGGTAATCACGAGCATTATCATTATGATTTCAAATACACAATCGACCATCTAAAGAAGATGCTAGGTTATCTACCTAATTTACACATCTTAGATAAAGAAACATTTGAATTGGATGATGTTACCTTTATCGGTGGTACATTATGGACCGACATGAACAAGGAAGATCCGATGACTTTGTTCCATGTTCGTAGTGCCATGAATGATTTTAATTGTGTGAAGAATAGTAATAGAATGGTTAACCGTCAGGTGCCAATCTATGAAGAAAATCCTTTATACACCGAAGATGGTAAGAATGGTGGTCGTTATGTGAAAGACGAAAAGGGAAATATGTTCCCAATTGGTTACAAGCATAAAGAACAACCAAGTAAATTCTGTCCTGAGGATTCGGTAGAGGATCACAAGAAGATGTTGGACTTTATCAGTCATGTTGTTGAAGGTAATCACGATAGAAAATATGTGGTCGTTGGTCATCATACACCAAGCCCATTCAGCATCCATGAAATGTATGCCAATGATAGGACAATGAATGGTGCTTACACTAGTGATTTGATTGACTTCATTATGGATCGTCCACAGATTAAATTGTGGACCCATGGTCATACGCATCATCTTTTTGATTACATGATTAAAGGTACTAGAGTGGTTTGTAATCCTCGTGGTTATGAAGGTTACGAAGTACGTGCTGACCAATTTGAATTACAATATGTGGAGGTCTAATGAAAAAATTAGAGATTAGTTTTGAATGTGCTGATGCGATTACTCTGGCCAATTTACAGAATGCCAGAAAGTATCACAAAGGTGAGTTGAAGAAAAAGAAAAAAGATCCATCTTATTGGATCCATTCTGAAGATCAGGCCTTGTATTTAACTTATATCAATGCACTTGATGTTCTTATTGATTATTATGGTGGTTAATTAAATGGGAATGTTTGATTATATCAAGTACAAAGGACATGAGTATCAAACCAAAGATACTCCTGTTCAATGGTTAGATCACTATAAAATTGAAGTTGACCAAGATTCTGGTCACGAGTATTTGTGGCATGAAGCTCGAACTATTAAAATGTTAAGTGATGAAGATAGTCCTTTTGGTGTTCGTATGGAGTCATCAAATTACCGCTGGGAGTGTTGCCATGATTTTGATGGTGTGATAGACTTCTATCGTACTGAAGATAAAGGCGATACTTGGATAGAATATCATTCTCTTTTTATGGATGGTAAATTAATTAAGATTGAAAAGGTAGAATATGATTGTGTATTTTAATGGTTACCCAAACCATTGGCTTTCTCCATATACAATCTTAGAAAAGGTTTATTTTTGGCGTGAGATTGATTATGATGAACCTAATATTAAAAAATGGAGCAAGATATTAACTCCATTTTGTGAGGCATTGCAACGAGTTCGCCAAGTAATTAATCCAACCATTCGTTATGTGAAGATTGATTACCCCGATACCTATTCGCTAGATTATACATTGGCCTATATTATTTGTCCTTTATTAAAACAGATGAAGGAAGTTAAACATGGTTATGGTTGGGTAGATGATGAGGATGTACCTGAAGAATTAAGGTCACACAATGGTACTAAAGATGATGAGTATTCGTGGGACTCTAATGCTGAAGCACGATACGATTGGATCATCGATGAAATGATTTGGGCGTTTGAACAGAAGCTCAGTGATGATGATGAAAAGCCATTCTTTGACCATTCTGAATCAGAAGGTATTGCAGACTTCAATGAAAGTATTAGAAAGATTAAGGTCGATAGAGAAGGTCTAAAGGCACACCAAGATAGAAAATCTAATGGTTATAGACTGTTTGGTAAATATTATGAATCATTGTGGACTTAATTATGAGTGACTTCAATAGTAATCTAGCCATGGCCATGAATGAGTTACAATCTATGAGGGCTGATACTCAGCAGATGATGCAATCAATGCAACCTTCTGCATCTGTTTCTGCACCAGTTCACAATACTGGTGTATTAACCGGTAACATTACAACATCGGCACATCCACAACCTTTCGATTATAAACCAATTCAAGGTGAAATGTTTACTGTAAGAAATAAGATAACGATGGAAATGTGGGAAGATATGCCACATGAACAAATCAAAAGGCAGATGTTGTCTTTGATAGTGGAGGAACTAATGAAAAGTAAACACATTGAGTTCACCATGAAGAAAGACATTGCTGAACGAGATACAATTAGTGTTGCAGCAAGAGTGTTTGTAGTACCTGATGGTCAAGTTAGATTATTAAGAGATAAAGGATATTAATTATGTTATTCTTTTTTAAACAAAAACCTTTAGTTGTTGATGCATTCTGTACTGAAAAGGCCGCACAGGCCTATCAGTTTGCACCAATTGATTATGCTACCAAATTTTATCCTGATTGGTGGAAAAGATTGCCGAAAAATGAGTTTGATTGGGATATTATGAAACCAGCCAACAACATGAAAAACTGTGTTGGTATGACTAATGAATATCAAAATAGTTTAATAATTCCTATGTGGTCAGACCTTGCTGTTAAATGGGAATCACATGAGAAGTGGAAATATCAATATTCGGATGGTACTAGTCATGCAAGTTCACATCCAGTTGAACAACGAGGAGATTTTAAGAAAGATCATTTTCAATTAAAAATAACTTCGCCTTGGTTGATAGAAAGTGAAAAAGATATTTTATTCCAATGGAAAGTACCATATTATAATTTCAATGAACAATTACCTTATGATGTTTTACCTGGAACTTTAGAATTTTATTATCAACACGCTTCACATATTAATTTGTTATTGAAACCTGGTGTCAGCCAAAATATTATTATAAAGTTTGGAACTCCTATGGTACACTTGAGACCTCTCTCTGAAAGAAAGGTAGTATTAAAAACACATTTAATTACTGTACAAGAATATGCAAAAAGAAATTTATACGCATTGAGACCTACATTTACAAAATCATATACACATTTGAAAAAAAATACAGAAACTAAAGAAAGAAAATGCCCGTTTGGATTTGGTAAATAATTATGATACCATACTTAGATTATCGTGAAGCCAAGAAGCGTTTGGCTAATGCCAAAGAGACCATTGAGTTAATGGGTGGTGAATCGGAATGTCCTGATATGGTATTGGGTCAAAGAGATTACCTTGAGTTAGAAGTGGAATATTTCCGTATAATCAATGGTAGATTTAATGTTGGCCTATTGATTGGTGCCTTATTGTGTGTTATACTATATGTTCTACGTTACTATGGAGTTATGAATGTTTAAGTCTTTGATTGAGTTCTTAAAGAAGCATTATACCATTCTTATCGGTTTGGTATTGATTGTAATGATTGGTTATGTGCAGTTTCAGTCATTGATTAACCCACCTGAGTTACAACAATTCAAAGGTGGTATTCAAAATCATTTGGTCTGGAATATTAAAGGTGAGTGCTATTTTGTTCGTCCACATACCACTAGCACCACATATCTAATTAGGGTAGAGGACTGCGATAAGGGAAATAAATGAGAACCAATAAAGATTTTAGATTGAGTAAAAGTACCAAGCGTACCCTTGCAATGATGCCAGTATCCACTCGTGGTCATTGGAAAGGTATGATGATTCAAGCAGAAGTTGCAGAGAAGAATGCCAAATTGGCAAAGATTAAAGAACCTAAGGGAGAGTAAGATGAGTTTATTTGTTGAAGTTGAATCAGTAGAAAAAAATTGTAAAGTAATCATTAACCTTGATGAAGTAATCGAAATTGCTCCTTTGATTGAAGGTGGTTGTGCTTTGTTCTTTGTTGATGGTGCCTCTGTTGGTGGTAAAACATCATACAAAGTAAAAGATTCTTATGAGGCCTTCAAACAGTTCGCTATGGAAACGGTGACTGCTGATGCTGTTGCAGCTAAAGTTAAATCGTTAAAGAAACAAACTGGTCCAAAAGAACCAATTGAAATTCCAGTACTTGGTATTCCAAAATAATGAATGACTTGTTGGTAACAACATTTGGATGGATTCGTGACGATTGGCGTTCTCATAAACTTAGGTTTATCATTGAGTTGCTTGCTTGGGCTGTTAGTATTGGTTGCTCTCTTACTATGGCACTTACCGTTCCGAATCCCCCTTTACGTCTCATGTATCCTGTTTGGATTAGCGGTTGTGCTATGTATGCTTGGGCTGCTTACACTCGCAAATCTTTTGGCATGTTGGCTAACTATATTTTGTTAGTTAGTATTGATAGTGTTGGTTTAATTAGAATGCTTACCTCGTGAATATTTTTTATCTACATAATGATCCCAAAGTGTGTGCGCAGATGCATAACGACAAACATTGCATCAAAATGATTCTGGAATATTGCCAGCTATTATCTACTGCACACCGTGTATTAGACGGTGTTGAAACCATTGGTCTTTCACCATCAGGTCGTAAAGCCAAGCGTTGGGTACTTGCTGATGACAGAAATGATATACTCTACTCAGCAACACACATGAACCACCCATCCGCAGTTTGGTGCCGTGCCAACCTAGAAAATTATCTATGGTTACATTTATTATTGGTAGAATTGTGTGCAGAATATACCTACAGGTATGGTAAAGTACACAAGTGTCAACAAATTGGTTTGGTTGATGCTTTAAATAAATCTCCCAATAATATACCAGTTGGTGAATTTACACAACCTACCCCTGCCATGCCAGCTGAATTGGTGATTCGTGACGATTCTGTGACATCTTATCGTAATTACTATATAAATAATAAGACACACCTTGCTAGTTGGAAAGGTAAGGTCAATTCTCGTAATCAACCGGAGTGGTATCATGCCTAGTTATGATTTTTTAAACAAAGAAACAGGTGAAGTGACAGAACACCGTATGTCTTATACGGTACTAGAACAATTCAAGCTTGACAATCCCCATTTAGAATTACATATCTTCTCAGAGAATCTACCAATCATGTCAGACGGTACTCGTTTATCGGTCCCTGGCATGGGTCGTGCCGATTCGTCATTTGAGAAGTATGTTATTGGTCGTATGAAAGAAGGTGTTGCTCAAAACACCATCAAAGACGGTCATAAAACTAAAGCACCAAGGGAGTGGTAAGCAATCTATTTTTAACTTAACTTGAGGTCTCAATGGCAATCAAAAGAACAAAAACCGAAACCCAATTTCATCCACATGATAAGGAACCAAAAGAAGTAAAACCAACCCAATCATTAAAGATAAGAATAGACGATTTAAAAACATTTCAACCTCTTACAGCCAATCAAAAGACATTCTTTGATGCCTATAAACGAGGTGATTATTTTGTAGCATTACATGGTGTGGCAGGAACAGGAAAGACCTTTATTGCCTTATATAAGGCCATTGAAGAAGTATTAGATAAGAGTAACCCATTTGATAAAATCATTATTGTAAGGTCATCAGTACAATCAAGAGAGATGGGACATTTGCCTGGTGATGTAGGCGAAAAGATGGAAATATTTCAACAACCATACATGCAGATTTGTGAGACTTTGTTTGGTCGTAAAGATGCCTATCAAAGGTTACATGAACAAGGTCATATCGATTTCATTTCAACCTCATTCATTCGTGGTATGTCATTCGATGATGCCATCATTATTGTAGATGAGTGCCAAAATCTTACATGGGAAGAATTACATACTGTAATGACACGGGTGGGATATAGGTCGAAAATATTGTTTTGTGGAGATTATAGACAAACGGACATTAACAAAAAGAAAACGGATATGTCCGGACTTTCAAAATTTTTAGATATTGCGGATTTGATGAAATCTCACACCAGAATTGAATTTACCGTTGACGATATTGTTCGTAGCAGTCTTGTTCGAGAGTGGATTGTTGCATCTATGGAATATGAAGATACCGCCGGCCGTTAAATGATTTTCTAAAGTTAGGTTTTGATAAATAAGTATATAACTTAACTTTGGAGTATATTGTGTATTATACAATTTATGAAACGATAAATTTAATCAACGGCATGAAATATATCGGTAAACATATAACCGACAATTTAGACGATGATTATATTGGAAGTGGAGTTTATCTAAAAAGAGCCATCAAAAAATATGGAAAAGAAAATTTCACAAAAAAAATATTATTCGTGTATACATCCGAAGATGATATGAATAACAAAGAAATTGAACTTGTGAATGAAAAGTTGGTTGAAAACCATTTATATTATAATTTAGCTTATGGTGGCCAAGGTGGCCAGATAATCTTAACCAAAAACCATCCATTATATGAAGAAACTTGTAGAAAAATATCGGAATCTAAACTAAAAACTTCCAAACAAATTAGTGAAACAGTAAAATCATTACACAAACAAAAAAAAGTTGGTATGTATGGAAAGAAACAAAGTGAGCATCAAAAAGAAACGGTAAGTTTGTTTTTAACAGGAAAAAAACAAACTGATGAACATGTAAAGAATCATAAAGAATCTTTAAAAAGAAAGTTTTCAGATCCAAATTATGTTCATCCAAACAAAGGTAAAAAGAAAAAAACTAAAGAGTGTGTGTATTGTAAACGAGAAATAGATAGTGGAAATTATGCAAGGTATCATGGTGATAACTGCAAATCTAAACAAAATGAATAGAAAATGATTAAAGATTTTATAGCGGCATATGAAAATGCCTACAGTAATCAATATTGCCAAGATGTAATTACATATTATAATAATTGTGAAAACGCTGGCATGGTTAGGAGTAGGCAAACTGATGAGAATGTTTCTAAAGATTTAAAAGATAATGATCTGTTAAATTGTGCTGGTGTTGATACTATCAATGCACAAGCAACACAAGGACTTCAACATCACTTCAATAAAATTTTATTTGAAAAGTATTTCAAAGATTACTCAGAAGAATTCTTCCCACTTAAACAAGGTCCTCAGTTGTATAACTTTGGTTTTAAAATACAAAAGACTAAAATAGGTGGTGGTTATCATGCTTGGCATTACGAGAATGGTTCCCGTGAGTACTCTTTGAGAGCATTGGTTTGGATGTTATATCTGAATGATGTTGATGAAGGTGGTGAAACTGAATTTCTCTACCAACATAGAAGAATAAAACCTAAACAAGGTACATTGGTCATTTTCCCTGCCGGATTTACTCACACACATAGAGGCAATCCTCCCATCAGCAATAACAAATATATAATTACAGGTTGGTTGGAATATTAATTGAAAGTATATTATGAATCCGAAGGTTGAAGTTGTTGGTGGTGTAAATGAAACTATTGAAAATAAGCCGAAGAAATGGGGTGAGTGGCATTATTTTACTTCCGCTTTATATGGAATTAGAAAACCTGAGTTTCTCAATAAGGTTAACAAGATTTCAATGGAATATATTGAGCGCAGAAAAAGTTGTCAAGAATTAAACGAAATATATCCGGTTTACATGAGTGAAAATATGTTTGAAGATGAGAGACTATCTGATTTTTCAAATTTCATATTGTCAACATCACATGAAATTCTAGCATCACAAGGTTATAAAATGGATTTATTTGATGTATTCTTTCATGAAATGTGGGTACAAGAGCATCATAAATCTTCTGGCCAAGAACAACATATACACGGTGCAGGTTCCCAAATATCTGGATTTTATTTCTTAGAAGTTCCCAAAGATTCGTCTAGAGTTGTGTTGCACGATCCAAGACCGGCTAAAGTGTATGCGAACCTACCAGAAGAAAACCCAGGTATTGGATCATATGCCAGTCAAATGATTACTTTTACACCAGAACCTGGAGCAACGATGTTTACCAATTCTTGGTTACCACATTCTTTCAACAAAAATTCTTCAGACAAACCTTTCAGATTTATTCACTTCAATTTAGGAGTAAAATTGAAATCAAAGATTGAGGCTACTGTAGTATGAACAAATATCTTATTAGATTCAATAAAACCAGAGGACAAATAGGTCGAGGTAGTGAAGACCATGCGTGGCGAATATTTGAAAACGATAAAGAGTATATTGTTAAACATTTCAAACTTGAAAACTTGGAGTGTCATGATGAAATGTCAGGTAACGGAATGGGCGGAGATGATTGGAATATCTGTTGTTATGGTTACATGACTCTCGATAGGGAAACTTCTACAGCAATTATCAGACATTATCCAGATTAATACATAAATACAGCATCAACAACTCAAATTAATAAATCATGTCTAGTTTCCTACCAGGTAGCGGTTCACTATCTTTGTCCAGTTTAAATAGTGAGTTTGGAAAAGGTTATTCCTTGAGTAATTACTATTCAGGAAACCTTCCAGCACACACATACGACCCAGGTGTATCAGGTAGTGGTTCTATAAGTTTGGGCAGTTTCTATGGATCAGGAATAACAACCTTTCAAAGTATTACTTACACCAGTTCTTCAGGCATTACCATTCCTAGTACAATGGTTGGCCAAATGAACGTATATGTTGCTGCAGGTGGAGGTGGTGGAGGTTATCAGTCTAATTATTGGCAGGATGATGGTGGATATGGTGGCCATGGAGGAATTGCCTCACAGTCCGTTTCTGTAACACCCGGAGCATATTATTCAATTACTGTTGGTGGTGGCGGTGCCACTGGTTACCATGGATATGGATATCCAGGGGATACATATGCTGACGGTTTTGGTGGTGCTGGTGGAGGAGGTTCTGCTGCACTTGGTGTATATGCTTCAGGTGGCGGCGGTGGTGGCGGAGGTACCAATGGTGCCGTTGGTGGTGGTGGAGGAAGTTCAGGTAATTTTGCAGGTGGTGGCGGCGGAGGTGGCTGGGGTGGCAGCGGTGGCGCAGGCACCGGATCAGGAAACTATTTGGGCTGGTGTGGAAGTGGATATGGAGGTGGAGGTAATCCGTCAACGGTTTATTACTGCCATAGTTATTATTATTCTTACTATTGTGGTTATAATGGTTCATGTGTCACACAATATGTGCAATGTTGTGGCTCTTATTATGCTTTATCTCCAGGCACACAAGGTGTTGTTATACTCCAAGGATATTGGTAAAAGGATATTAGATGTCAAATTATGCTGTTGTAATTAATAATGTAATAGAAAGTTTTATTCACATGACTCCGTATACATATGAAAATACGGATGCAAATTTAAAAAATCAGTTAATTGAAATGACACCCAACAGAGGTACTCTTGTTATAGGTGGCACCTATGATTCCAACAATGATATTTTTGTACCGCCTGCTCCTTATCCTTCTTGGACATTTGATAAAAATACAATGGAATGGATAGCACCTACACCAAGACCTGATGTAGATGGTTCACAACAATTTTCCTGGTCTGAAGCTGCTCAAAAATGGGTTGGAAATGGTAATCCGGTTAAAATGATTAACAAATAATTATAGATTATGTCAAAACCAAAAATAAAATTATTAGCAGTCAGTAATGTTTATAGTAGAATGATGTTTTTTGAGAAATCAGGAGATGTCGAAGAAGGTCACAAACACACACATGACCACGGTACACTAGTTAGTTCAGGTAGAGTTAAGGTTGATATTCTTGATGATGATAAAGAAACTATATTACATTCAAAAGAATATGTTTCTCCAACATTCATATATATTAAAAAAGATAACTATCATAGATTGACTGCATTAGAAGATAATACTGTTTGTACTTGTATACACGCACTAAGAACGGTTGATGAGGATATTATTGATCCTGATTTTTTAATTGATAATCAAGTCATTACACCCGAAAATAGTAAACATATATTGGTCGATATGATAAATGAGAAATATAATAAACCACATTTAGCTCCTGCTATTATTTCGAAAAAAGAGAATACCATTAAATGAATTTAACTACACAATCAACTATCGTATGGCTTACATATGATGACATGATGGATAATATTTCTTTCAGACTCGCTAGGTCTAATCAATTAAATATTATGATATCTATGAGTCAGACAGACGGAAAAGCCAACATCAGTAATACCACAAATACTGGCATTTTAAAATTTGTTGATGTAGAAAGTGCTCAGACATGGATTACTTTTGTTCAATCATTGGCAACTGAACATAATAAAAATATAGTATCCACTTCAGTTACTATTCTATAATATCTATTGACAACACATTTATTATGTGTTATATTACTTTATGTTTACATTTTGCCCACCTAAACCATTAGAAGAATTAAAATCTGAAACCGTTGATGGTAAAAGATTCTATACCTTACCTGATGGTTCAAAACTTCCCTCTGTTACTACCGTTCTTGGCGCCCAAAAGAAAGATGCCATCATTGCATGGCGTAAGAGAGTTGGTGAGGAAGCTGCCAATAAGATATCGAAACAAGCAACAGGTCGTGGTACTAATGTACATACATTATGTGAACGGTATCTAAACAATGAACCATTAGGTACCATTATGCCTGATGCTTTGGAAATGTTCCACTCATTGAAGCCAGTATTGAATAAAATTGATAATATTCACTATCAAGAATGTGCCTTATGGTCCAAACAGTTAGGAATGGCAGGAAGGGTCGATTGTATTGGTGAATACGAAGGTGTGCTGTCCGTGATTGACTTTAAGACCTCCAAGCGTGTTAAACTGATTACAGAGATTGAGGATTACTTCTGGCAAACTTGTGCCTACTCTTTAATGTATGAAGAAATGGTAGGAATACCAATTGACAATCTGGTAATTATCATGGCAGTTGAAGATTCTCCACCTCTGGTTTATAAACAAAATACCGCTGACCACATACATGGATTGGTGAAAGCGATTCAATTCTACCAAAAAACACTTGACAAAGCATAAATAATCCTTTATACTATCATTTAAAGTCGTAAATCAATCACCCTCCACAAATCAGAAGTACTTGGAGACCAAGACAACAGTTCATCGCTGTCGTAATCAAAAAGGAGATATGATGTTCGCATCAAAATCAAAAGCTATATTATTAACCTTGGCAATTTGTGTTGCCGTTTTTTCTATACCTTCAGTTTCACAAGAAATAACAGAGGCAGTCATCGAGCAACAAGTAGGTCAAGATTTCAATAAACAATTAAAATGCCTTACTGACAATGTTTACTTTGAAGCAGGTTCAGAATCATACGAAGGTAAACTTGCCGTTGCTCAAGTTACAATCAATCGTGCCAATAATCCAAAATTTGGTGGTACAATTTGTGAAGTGGTATATCAAAGAAGTTACGTCAACAAACTTTTGGTATGCCAGTTCTCATGGACTTGTATGAAGAATATGTTGGTACGTGATAAGTATGCCTATGAAGAAGCAGAAATGGTATCTCGTAAGGCCCTGACAGAACCAAACGTACATGATACAATCTCTAAGACTAATGCGTTGTACTATCACAACACACAGGTTGATCCAGGTTGGAACCTACAAAGGGTAACACAGATTGGTCACCACATATTCTATAAAGAGAAACACATTTAATTATGCCAACAAGAGATGAGATTAAGAACTTTAGTGTGTTAATTGAAGAAATGGCAATCAAAGAGAAGTTAGGACTTATGGATGCCATTTGCCAACATTGTAAAGAAACTGAATTAGAAATTGAAGTAGCTGCAACTCTGATTAGTTCGGCACTCAAAGCACGAATCAAAGAAGAAGCACAGAGTTTAAACCTCATCAAGAAATCGAGTAAACTACCGATATGAAAGTTATTATTGCTGGCGGCCGTGATTGTATTGAGTACAATTTACTATTGGATGCTATACAACAATCTGAATTTGAAATTACGGAAGTTGTCGGTGGTGGCGCTAAAGGTGCGGACGAACTTGGAATGATTTGGGCAACCAATAATGATATTAAGTTTACTAAATTTCCGGCAGATTGGAATAAAAATGGTAATGCTGCAGGACCAATTCGTAATCGTCAGATGGCAGGATATGGTGAGGCATTGATTGCTTTATGGGATGGTAAATCTCGTGGCACTAAGAACATGATTGAAGAAGCAACAAAGAAAAATTTGAAAGTTTTTATTAAATATTATAAGAAATAAAATTTTGTAGGATTCTTTTTTATTTTCCTAGACATATAAAAAATATTATGGCCATAATATTCAGCTGCACAAGTTACAGACTCAAATATGCCATTAGGTGTCATAATTCTTTTATTCAATTTTTTATTGGATATACCAGTTTTTGACTTTGATATTCTATCTTTAGATTCTTTAGAATGTGACTTACCTAACCTAGGCAAGTCAACCCTATTATTTCTAGATTTTTTTAGGTTATGTAGATGTTCTTCAGTTCTTGTAGGTTTGGATTTACCTTTTAGAGCTAGTGATATATTGGTTTTATGTTCTTCAGAAAATTTTAAATTTTTCCAAGTCCATCCTGAAGATTTATCAAAAGGTACTATATCCGGTTCACCATAATATTCGTTTGAATTGTATTCTACATCAAATATTTCACATAATGACTTGTTTAGTTTTGAATATATACTCATGCTGGCATTCCTTTACAATGTTAGAGTGGGTGGATATTCCCGTATCGTGACCCACACCTATTTATAATATATTATGACTGAAATTAAAGAAAATTCTGGATATACCGCATTTATGCTGTATAACTCACTCAAACTACATTTTACTTCCAAGAGTTATGATTTCTTTAAATACCACGGAAAAACCAATGTTAGTGCTGTGACTTTCTTGAAACGTAAGGACAAATACCAATTTTATAAGCTTTCACGCAAGTACACTATCGAAGAATTAAGAGACTTCTATGTTGCCAATTTTTTAGAAGGTGATAAATGGGTTGGTGATATGTTGAAAGATGGTGAGGATGTTTACCTAAAATGGCAGAAAACTCAACAGAGCTTGACATATACATTTAATAATGATATAATCTACTTGTTATCGAATGGTGGTACACCTGATGAAATGTTGACAGTTAAACGGAATGAGTATCCAATCTTAATGAAATTGGTACAGTTGAAACAGGTTTCACTGGAGACATTGGTTATACTGAATGATTTATTAAAATTCTTCCCCATGTGGGACAAAAAGATTGATGATGATATTATTTGGCCTGATTTCAAAATGAAATGTGAGAAGTATTCACCATTCCTCAATTACGATAAAGAGAAGTTTAAAGCAATATTGAAAGAAAAGATTAAAAAACATGCAG
>Ga0164297_10002952_pt1 | contig 16283 bp, 16 predicted proteins | sample GEODES058metaG_FD_113539 | JGI IMG/M metagenome (GOLD analysis project Ga0164297, IMG submission 113539) | Dystrophic lake water microbial communities from Trout Bog Lake, Wisconsin, USA - GEODES058 metaG | ecosystem: Environmental > Aquatic > Freshwater > Lake | place: USA: Trout Bog Lake...
CTGGGCAGCCCCACCTGAACCCAGTTGACCCCGAGGGTCGCGAGCCGCTCCAGACCGGCGAGGTAGGCGTCGGCGTTGAATTTCGCGGAACCGGGGCTGCCGCCGTCGAAATTGCTGAAGGTGACGTCGATTTCGGACCAGTCCCTGTCCGCCGCGTCGCATCGGCGCCGGAGATCGTCGATGCCGGCGCCGAGGCTGGCCTCGGATTCGATGCTCGCGGTGTTCGCCGTCCGGGCCAGCACCGGCGGGGCCGGAAACGGGCACCATCCATCGCCGTAGCGTGCGACCCGCTGGCGGGCGGCGGCGGTGTTGCCGGCGATCCAGATCGGCGGCGCACTGGTCGGCCGTGGGTGGGCGGTGATGCCGTGGGCGATGAAGTGTTTACCCTCGAAGGAGATGTCGTCGGTCGTCCACACCGACCGGATCACTTGGAGTGCTTCCTCGAATAGTTCAACCCGCTCGTCGTGGTCGACGCCGAGTGCGCTGAATTCCCGCTTGAGGTAGCCGACACCGACCGCGAGCGTGAAGCGGCCGCCCGAGAGCAGGTCGAGCGTGGCGCCGGCTTTGGCTACCAGGAAGGGATTCCGGTAGGGCAGTACGACGATGTTGGGGATCAGCCGGAGGGTGGTCGTCACGGCCGCGGCGAATCCCAGCGCGACGAAGGGATCCAGGGCGTCGTGCCCGCCGCCTTCCAACCAGCGTTGCGACGGGGCGGGGTGATCGGTGAACCCGAACCCGTGAAACCCCGCCCCTTCGGCCGCCGCCGCGATCGTCGCGATCCCTCGGCCCGTCACCAGTTCCGGGTTGTAGGGATGGGTGTGCATCGGGTAGGTGAAAGCGAAACGCATTGCCGCCATGCTTCAGAAGCGCGAACGGGCGTCGATGGAGGTGTCGCTGACGCGCAGCGGCCGGATCAGCGCCTCCTGCGCGAAGGATGCCAGCAGCTGCCCCTCCTCGGTGTGCACCGTGCCGCGAACATAGGACATCCCGGCGCCCACCTGGGTGCTCTCGTGGGAATAGAGCAGCCACCCGTCCCACCGCACGGGTTCGTGGAAGGCCACGAACACGCTCATCGGTGCGGTGGAGACGGTCAGGTGCGCCTGGCTGGTCCCGATGCCCGGGTGTGCCCGCATCGTCGTCGAGATCCCCAGGTGACCGGTGAAGTAGGCGACGAGCGCCTTGGCCAGATCGTCACGAGCCGGGATCGGCTCGTAGTGCAGCCACGCGTGCATCTCCGGCGGTCCCACCTCGTCGGGACTGTTGACGTCGACGACGTCGACGATGCGCACGTCCCGCCCGATCATCGGCATCTCGCACGGATTGGCGTCGGCGGGCGCCGCGACGGCGGGCCGCGGCAGGTGGTGGCGGATCACGTCGTCGGTGGGAACGTCGGCCAGCACCGTCACGCTCAGGCAGCGCCGGCCGTTCTGGTGCACGGCGACTACCGCGGTTGCGGTGGACCGGCCTTCGGACACCACATCGAGGACCAATTCGATCGGCGGGCCGACCGTCACGGCACGGGCGAACACCGCATGCGCCGAGCGCACCGACTTGTCCGGAAACCGTTTGGCCGCAGCGACAATCGCCTGTGCGACCACCTGGGTGCCCTCGACGACCTGCCGTTCGTCGCCACCGGCGATTCCGGTCTCGCCGACGAATCGGTCCTGCCCGTCGGCCCGCACCTCGAAGAGGTCCAGCAGGGCCTGCACCGTCCAGGCGGTGTGATCAGCTTCCGTACCCAAATCGGCCCCACCTCTCCCGCCGGCAGCTAACGGCTCAGCGTGACATTCTGGGCCGTCTTTGTAAAGCTTGGGCCGTGACGGACTGCTACTACGAACTGCTCGACGCCGCGGATCCGCTGGGCGAAAAGTTCGCCGCAACCGACCTCGTACGCGGCACCTGGACCGCGACCATCCAGCATGGCGGCCCGGTGTCCGCGCTGCTGGTCCGTGCCCTGCAGCGGTGCGAACCGCGCGACGACACCCGGCTCAGCCGCGTCGTGGTCGACCTGTTGGGGCCGGTGCCGGCCGAAGGAGACCTGTGGGTCCGCCCGCAACTACTCCGTGGCGGCAGGCAGATCGAACTGCTCAGCGCCGACATGCTGGCCCCGGGTCCCGATGGCCGGCCCCGCCCCGTGGCCCGCGCAAGCGGATGGCGGTTGCAGCAGATCGACACGGCGTCCATTGCCGATGCAGCGAAGCCCTCCACGGTTCCCCCGCTGGCGCCGGTCTCCGAGGCCCGGAGCCGCAACCTCGAGAAGGACTGGGACCGCAACTATCTGCACAGCCTCGACTGGCGTTGGCTGACCGAACCGCTCACCGCGGGCCCCGGGGAGTCCTGGAACAATCCGCGGGTGGATCTCGTCCGGGGCGAGACCATGACGCCACTGGAGCGCCTGTTCGCAGTGGCCGACTGCGCCAACGGCATCGGCAGCAAGTTGGACATCGCCCGATGGACCTTCCTCAACAACGATCTGGCGGTGCACATCTTCCGGATTCCCGACGGCGAGTGGATCGGTATCCGCGCAGAGACCAGTTACGGGCCGGACGGCATCGGTACGACGGTCGGGACGCTCTTCGACCAGCAGGGCCCTGTCGGCGCCATCCAGCAGTCGGTGCTCGTGCGCCCGCGACCCGCGGAGTCCCGGACATGAGCCGGGCGGCCGGCGGGACCGACAACGACGCCTCGACGCGTCAGCGAATCCTCGCGGCAACCGCCGAGGTACTCGGCCGCAACGGTAAGACCAAGCTCAGCCTGTCCGACGTCACCACCCAGGCCGGGGTCTCCCGTCCCACGCTCTACCGCTGGTTCGGGTCCAAAGAGGATCTACTGGAGGCGTTTTCGGGGTACGAGCGACAGATCTTCGAGAGCGGCCTGGTGGAGGCGACCTCAGGGCTCAAGGGCGTCGACAGGATCGACGCGGTGCTGCGGTTCATCGTCGACTACCAGCACTCGAACTCAGGAGTGCGCATGGTCGACGTGGAACCGGAGTACACCATCGCCCAGTTCTCCCACGTCATCCCCCAGATGCGCGACGGGCTGCAACGCCACCTCACCGGGCCCAACGCCGCCGAGAAGGCCGCAGCGGTGATCCGAATCGCGACCTCGCACTACATCGTCCGCAGCGACGACGCCGACCAGTTCCTCGCGCAGCTACGGCACGCGGTCGGGATCAAAGGCGGAAACGACTAGCCTCAAGAGCGGAGCGCGGCGACGAAGGGACCACCATGACCACAGCGATGCCCGACACCACCCACGGCGACATCGACCTCAGCGCCCGATCGTTCTGGGCGAAGTCGCCCGACGACCGCGACCGGGCGTTCGCGGTGCTGCGGGCGGAGAACCCGCTGCCATGGAGTCGGCCCGCCGAGTCTGACCTGCTGCCTCCCGAGTTGAACACCAAAGGGTTCTGGTCGCTGACCAAATACGAGGACATCCGGTTGGCCAGCCGCCAGCCGGAGATCTTCTCGTCGGCGGACGGGATCACCATGGAGGACTTCCCGCTGGAGATGCGCGAGGCGGCCCAGTCGTTCATCGCGATGGACGATCCCCGGCACGCCCAGTTGCGCGGCATCACACTGGAGGCCTTCAGGCCGAAGAACATGCGCCGATTGGAGGACTGGATCCGTGGTCATGCACGCGACCTGGTCAGTGAGATGTCAGCACGCGGAGAAGGCGACTTCGTCGAGCTGATCTCCACGAAATTGCCCGGACGGATCTTCGGCAGCTTCTTCGGGCTGCCCGCCGGCGAGGTACACACCACGACGATCGGCGCCGCACAGCGGCTGCTGGGCTGGACGGACCCGGAGATCTGCGCCGGGAAATCCGGCCTGGAGCTGTTCGGCGGCGCCGTGATGGACCTGCACGCGACCGCCGCGATGCTGATCCCCGAGCGGCGCGCCAACCCGGGCGATGACCTCATCACCTGGATGGTGCAGGCCGAGTTCGACGGCAAGAAGATGACCGACGACGAGCTCAAGGCGTTCTTCGTGCTGCTGGCCGTGGCCGCCAACGACACGACCCGGCACGCCTCCGCCCAGGCGATCTACGCCTTCTCCCGGTTCCCCGACCAGAGGGCGCTGCTCGTCGAGGACGTGCCCGGCCGCATCGACACCGCGGTCGAGGAGGTGCTGCGCTGGTCGTCGCCGCTGCTGCACATGCGCCGCACCGCGACCCAGGACGTGACCATGCGAGGGTCGGAGATCAAGGCCGGCGACAAGGTCGTCCTCTGGTATATCTCCGGCAATCGCGACGAGGAGATCTTCGCAGACCCCTTCACGTTCAATATCCTGCGAAACCCCAACCCGCACATGGCCTTCGGTGGCGGCGGCGTCCACTTCTGCCTCGGCGCCGCTCTGGCGCGGACGACGCTGCGCTCGCTGCTGGCCGAGGTGTACACCCGCATCCCGGACATCTGCGCGCCCGAGCCCAACTTCCAGCAGGCCAACTTCATCAACGGCATCAACAGCCTGCCGGCGACCTGGACCCCGGAGAAGCGCTGAACAACACGGCCGCATTGAGGTACCCCGTGGGGTCCAGCGCGGCCTTAACGGCCCGCATCGCGGCGACGTCGGCGGGCTCGCGCGACATCTCAAGATAGGGCCGCTTCAGACTGCCGACGCCGTGCTCGGAGCTGACATTGCCCCCGCACTCGGCGATCAGGCCCATCATCGGCGCGTAGACGGACTGCTCCCGATCGGCCGGGCAGCCCAGGACGTTCAGATGCAGGTTGCCCTCGCCGATGTGACCGAACAGGACGGGCAACGCATCCGGGACATGCGCGCCCAGCACGGCGACTGCCCGACGGGCGAATTCGGCGACGCTCGCCAGCGGCAACGACACGTCGAACTTCAGCGGCGGCCCGTACACGCCCAGCACGTCGACGAGCGATTCGCGAATCTGCCACATCCGTTGCTGCGCAGCACCATCCACAGCCACAGCGGGTTCGCCACAGATCGCCGCACCGTCGAGCAGGCCCGCGAGCCGGTCGGTTTGGTCGTGGTCGGCGGCCAGTTCCACCAGCAGCAGCCAGTCGCCCTCGACCGGGGCCCCGACGCCGAGGTGCTCGCGGGTCAACGCCGCGCCCCGACCATCGATCAGTTCGAGCGCGGCGATGCCGTCGGAGTCGCGGAACGTCCGGGCGGCATCGACCAGCGCCGCGAGCTCGGTGAACCCGCAGACCGCCGTCACCCGATGGGACGGCGTGGGGTGCAGCCGCAGATCCAGCTCCGTGATGACACCGAGGGTGCCCTCGGCGCCGACGAACAGCGCCGGCAGGTTGTAGCCGGTGTTGTCCTGGCGCACTTGGCTGTGGCGGCGCACCAGCGTGCCGTCCGGCAGCGCCACCTCAGCGCCGAGTACCTGCTCGCCCATGTTGCCGTAGCGCACGGTCCGCAGCCCCCCGGCGTTCGTCGACGCCATACCGCCGACGGTCGCGGTGTCGCGGGCGGCCAGGTCCACGCCGAACACCAGGCCCGCTGCGGCGGCGGCCTGCTGCACCGCGGCCAGCGGCACCCCGGCGCCCGCCTCGATGCGGCGCTCGACGGTGTCCACGTCGGCGAGGTCGCGCAGCCGCTCGGTGGACAGCAGCACGTCGTCATGCTCAGGAACGGTGCCAGCCACGAGCGAGGTGCGGCCGCCCTGCACGGTGACGTACGCCCCCGCGTCGCGGCATACCCGCAACACCTCGGCCACCTGCTCGGCGGAGCCCGGGCGAACCAACGCGCCGGCCCGTCCGCGATAGCGGCCAGTCCAGTCGACGCTGCGGCCGGCCAGGACGTCGGGGTCGGTGACGATGTGCCCCGACCCGACCACACCCGCCAGGTTGTGCAGCAGGCCCGCGGTCATCGCGCCGCGTTAAAACTCTTTATGCGGAACGTCGGTCACCAGACCGCCGTCCATCACGAACTCGCTGCCGGTGGCATAGGAGGACTCGTCGCTGGCCAGGAACACCACGAAGGTGGACACCTCTCTCGACTCGCCGGGCCGGCCGAGCGGGATGGTGACCAGGTCCTCGGGGAGCTTCTCGGTCATCGGGGTGCGGATGAAGCCGGGGTGAATCGAGTTCACCCGAATGTTCAACGGCGCCAACTCCAATGCGGCCGACTTGGCCAGGCCCCGCACCGCCCACTTCGACGCGACGTACGGGTGCACAGCGGGGGCGCCGCGCAGGCCCTCGATCGACGACACGTTGATGATCGAACCGCCCCCGGCCGCGGTCATCGGTTCGACGGCGACCCGCATGCCCAAGAATGTGCCCGTCAGGTTGACGTCAATCACCTTCTGCCACTTGGCCAGGTCGAAGTTCTTCAACTGCCCCAGGGCGACGATGCCGGCATTGTTGACCAGAACATTCAGCTTCCCGAATTCGCCGGTCGCGACGGCGACGGCGGCGTCCCACTGGTCGGGCTGGGTGACGTCGAGGTGGACGTAGCGCGCCGAGTCGCCGATCTCGTCGGCCAACGCCCGGCCGTCGTCGTCGAGGACGTCGCCGATCACCACCTTCGCGCCCTCCTCCACCAGCATGCGGGCGTGCGACGCTCCCATCCCGCGGGCGCCGCCGCTGATGAGCGCGACCTTCCCGGCTACTCGTCCCTCTGCTCGACCCATGTGGTCGGGGCTCCTCTCGGTTAGGTGGCGACCAGATTGCTCGGCGTGTACAGACCCGTGCCGGTGACCAGCGGCAGGTCCAGCGTGCTGCGGATGCCCGGCGGGGCGGCGAGGACCGCGGGGATGGCGTTGACGATCCGGCCTGCGGCAGCGACGATCGCGGCGTGGTTGTGGTCGCCCTTGCGGCTGCTCGGGACGATGTCCACGGCGTAGGACGGCTCCCCGGTGATCTCGACACGGTACGAGCCGCCGCCGGCCGCGGGCTGCGGCCAGTCGGGCCGCAGGTCCGGCCGCAACCGGGTGATGTGCTCGATGACGATCGCCGGGTGGCCGTCGACCATGCCGCGGATCTCGAACTGCAGCGCCGCCATGGTGCCCTTGGCGATGGGTCCCACGGCGATGTCGAAGTCTTCCGGTGCGGGCTCACGCTGATGCGACTCGGTGATCTGGTCGACCTCGATGCCGAGGCCGGCGGCGAGCTGGCGGATCGCGGTGCCCCAGGCGATGCTGAGCACGCCCGGCGTCAGCAGCATCGGGGTGTCGTCCATCGGGCGGCCGAATCCCATGTAGTGCATGACCTCCGCGCCGTCGTAGGTCGCGTAGTCGGCGATCTCCATGCAGCGCACCTGCTCGACGCGCTGGCAGGTGCCGGCGAGCGCGAACGGAATCAGGTCGTTGATGAATCCGGGGTCCACTCCGGTGATGAACAGGGTCGAATTGCCTTGCTGGGCTGCGTCTTCGACGCGTGCGATGTATTTGTCGGGCATGACGCCCCACGGGTACTGCAGCAGACCCGGCGCGGACCCGACGACGTTGCAGCCGGCCGCCAGGATGCGCATGACGTCGGCCATCGCGTCCGGCATGCGGGTGTCGCCCATGGCGCAGTAGACGACGCACTCGGGATCGGTGGCCAGCAACGCGTCGAGGTCCCCCACCGCCGTGATGCCGGTGATTGTGGACGGGTCGAGACCTACCCCGCATAGCGATCCGGCGTCCCTGCCCACCTTCTCGGGTGTCGACACGCAGACGCCGGTCAACTCGAACGCGGGGTTGGTGATCAGTTCGGCCAGGGCCAGGCCTCCGACATTCCCGGTACCGACGTGCCCGACGCGGATCGCCATGCGCTTCCTCCGTTTCCGCGAACCGTCCGGCTCCCGACAGTAGTCGACCGTGTGTTTACACCAAATGGCAGACTTGTGCCGCCCGGCCGCTCTACGCTCTCCGGGTGATGTCCGCGACGGTCGCCACTCCCGAACTGCTCGCGTCCGCCGCCGCGGACGTAGGCCGCGTCGGGTTGAGGATTGGCGCCGCGGCCACCAGCGCGGCCGGCCCGACCACCGGTGTGGTCGCGGCCGCCGGCGACGAAGTTTCGGCGGCGATCGCGAACCTGTTCGGCAGCTACGGCGAGGAGTACCAGGCGGTCCTTGCCCGAGGCGCGGTTTTTCATGAGCAATTCGCCGCGGCGCTCGCCGCCGCGGCGGGCGCCTACTCGGCGGCGGAAGCCGCGGGCGCCGCGCTGCTCGGCCAGGCACCGGTGGGCGGCCCCGCCTCTGCCGCGACTGTCACAGCCTTGATCATGGGGGGAACCAGCAACCCGGTGCCCGATCCGAACTACGTGCAAGAGGTTTTCGCCACGTACGTCCAACCCAAACTGCCCGGCGCCCTGCCGCTGGGCGTCTTCACACCCGAACAGTTCTGGCCTGTCACCCCCACACTGGGCAACCTGACCTTCGGCCAATCGGTGGCCCAGGGCCTGCCGCTGTTGAACTCCGCGATCACCGCGAACATCAGCCCGGGGCGCAACGCCGTCGTGTTCGGCTACTCCCAGAGCGCCGCGATCGCCACCGAGGAGATACGGGCCCTCATGGCGGCGGGCTCGCCGGACACAAGCCAGTTGTCCTTCGTGCTGGTCGGCGATCCCAACAACCCCAACGGCGGCCTGCTGGAGCGCTTCCCCGGCTTCTACGTCCCGTTCCTGGATGTGGCTTTCAACGGGGCGACGCCGCCGAATTCTCCCTACCCGACCACCATTTACACCCTGCAATACGACGGTTTCGCCGACTTCCCCCAGTACCCGCTCAACGTCGTGTCGGACGTCAACGCGATCATGGGCTGCTCCACCGTGCACACCGCCTATCCGACCCTGACGGCCACGCAGGTCGCCGACGCCGTGCCGTTGCCGACCAACGGGGGCACCACCCAGTACTACATGATCCCGACGCAGAATCTGCCTCTGCTGCAACCGATCCGCAACATGCCCTTGATCGGCCCACCCCTCGCCGACCTCCTGCAGCCCGACCTGCGAGTGATGGTCGACCTGGGCTATTCCGACTACGGGTCGGGCCTGAGCTATGCGAACGTGCCCACCCCCGCCGGGATCTTCTCATTGCCCAACCCGTTGACCGTCGTACCGGACCTGGCGGTGGGCGCGGTGCAGGGTCCCTACGGTGCCGTGGTGCAGATCGGCGTGGAGGCCGGGTTGACGTCGCCGGCGTACTTCCCCGACGCCTACCCGTGGGTGCCGTCCGTCGACCCCGGGCTGCACGTGTTCCTCGGCCAGCCGAGCACGACCGTGCTGTCGCGGCTCAGCGGGGCCGTCGGGAGCGCGCTGAGCGTCGTTCCCCCGATCCTCAACTGATCCGTTCGCCCGCCTCGGCGCAGTCGGGTCCGAGCGGGGAGTTCTCCCGGATCCATTCGTCGCGGATCAGCCCGCGCAGCAGTGCGGTGCTGAACTCCTCGGCGATCTCGGTGGCCGAGCGTCGTCCGCTCGGCCGCAGCCAGCGGTAGCTGCCCAGCGTCATCCCGATGTAGCCGAGCGCCACGACGTGCGAATCGCAGTCGAAGAATTCGCCGCTGGCGATTCCCCGGTCGATCAGCCCGTGCACGTGCTCGTACACCAGGGCCTCTTTCTCCCGGACCTCGGCGACCTGGTCGGCGGTGAACCACTCCGTGATGTAGGGCTGCTCCTGGAAGTACACGGCCGCCCGCTCCGGGTTCGCCGCGATCCCGGCGAGCAGCCGGACGGTGTACTGGTAGAACGCCTCGCGGGCCGTCCAGGACGGGTCGTCGTGCACCGCGGCGAGCGTGCCCTCGGCGGCCTGGCGGTAGATGTCGAACAGGATCAGCGACTTGCTGGCGTAGTAGTGGTAGACCGTCGCCTTGTTCAGCCCGATCACGTCGGCGACGTCGTCCATTCGGGTCCCGTGGTAGCCGCGGGCCGCGAATAGCTTGGTCGCGACGGCCAGTAACTCCTCGCGGCGGGTGGGCGCACTGTCGGACGGCATGGTTGGCTAGTTTAAGCAGCCGCACCTGTCGGACCGACAGGGATGCGACTACACTCCCTCGAGAACGAGGCTGCGACTCGAAGAGGTGGACCATGGATCCAAGCCCGGACTACGACGCGAGCGACGAGATCGAATTCTTCTTCCGCTACGTCCCCTGGGGTCTGCGGGGCGTCGTCGACGGCAACGGATACCCGCCGCCCGCGTATCCGCCCGTCTGATCGCCCGAACGCTCCCTGCAGGGCCTTCTAGAGAGCCTTGAGCTCCTCGGCGACCCCGGTCACCGACTTCTTGGCGTCCCCGAACAGCATCGTCGTGCCCTCGCCGTAGAACAGCGGATTGTCGATCCCCGCGAACCCGGAGTTCATCGACCGCTTCAACACGATCACCGACTTCGCCTTGTCCACGTTGAGGATCGGCATGCCGTAGATCGGGCTGGATGAATCACTGCGGGCCGCCGGATTGGTGACGTCGTTAGCGCCGATCACGATGGCGACATCGGTGCGGGCGAACTCGTCGTTGATGTCGTCCATGTCCTTCATCGCGTCGTAGTCCACCTCGGCCTCGGCCAGCAGCACGTTCATGTGCCCTGGCATGCGGCCGGCCACTGGGTGGATCGCGTACTTCACCGGCACGCCCCGGGCCTCCAACAGCGACGCCATGTCCTTGACGGCGTGCTGGGCCTGGGCCACCGCCAACCCGTACCCGGGAACGACGATCACCTGGTTGGCGTAGGCCATCTGGATCGCCGCGTCGGCGGCCGAGGTGGCCTTGACGTGCTTGTCGCCACCGCTGTCCCCGCCGGGGGCGACACCGCCGCCGCCGAAGCCGCCGGCCACGATCGCCGGGATCGAACGGTTCATCGCCTTGGCCATCAGGTTGGTCAGGATCGAGCCGGACGCGCCGACGATCATGCCGGCCACGATCATCGCGGTGTTGTTCAATGCCAGGCCGGCCGCGGCGGCCGACAGCCCGGTCATCGCGTTGAGCAGCGAGATCACCACCGGCATGTCCGCGCCACCGATCGGTAACACGACCATCAGGCCCAACACACCAGCGGCGGCCAGCAGCCCGATCATCCACCACAGCGACGCCCCGCCGGTGCCGGGATGCGCGTGCATGCCGACGACCACTGCGGCGGCCACCGCCGCGGCCAGCAGCAGCAGGTTGATCGGCTGCTGCGCCTTGCCGAAGCCGATCGGAGCTCCGGAGATGATCTCCTGCAGCTTGCCGAATGCGATGATCGATCCCCAGAACGAGATGGACCCGATGATCGCGGCGAACAGGGACGCCACCACGATGTGAACGGTCGGGGACTCTCCGTGCTGGAACGCCGAGAAGCCCTTGGTGTCAAGGAATTCCGCCAGGGCGATGAGCGCGACGGTGCCCCCGCCGACGCCGTTGAAGAACGCGACCAGCTGCGGCATCGCGGTCATCTTGGTCAATCGCGCCGGGGGCACGCCGAGCGCCACACCCACGACCAGTCCGGCGATGATCAGCACCCACTGGTCGGTGTGGCGGATCTTGTAGAGCGTGGTCGCCACCGCGAGGGCCATACCGACGGCAGCGATCAGATTGCCCCGAACCGCGGTCTTGGGCCCGGTGAGGCCCATCAAGCCGTAGATGAAGAGTGCGAAGGAGACGATGTAGAGGATGGTGACCGCGTAGTTCATTTCGCCACCGGCGCTTCAGTATTCGCGGGGGTATTCGCGGGGGCCTGCGCGGACTCGAGCGGGGGCGGAACTTTCTTCTTGCCCTTGAACATACCCAACATCCGGTCGGTGACGATGAAGCCGCCGATCACGTTGAGGGTGCCGAACACCACCGCGACGAACAGGATGATCTGCACCGCCAGCGACGGGTGCTCAACCTCCCCGAACACCACCAGAGCACCCAGCACCACGATGCCGTGGATGGCGTTGGTGCCCGACATCAGCGGCGTGTGCAGCGTGTTGGGCACCTTTGAGATGACAGCGAACCCGACGAACCCGGACAGCACCAGGATCGCCAGGTTGGCGAGCAGCTCCCCATACATCTCATACATCTAGCTGTCCCCTATTCCTGGTTCTGCCTGCCGGGTGACGCACGCCGCGGCGACGACCTCGTCGTCGAAGTCCGGGGCCAGCTTGCCGTCGGTGATCAGCAACTCCACCAATGCGGTGATGTTCTTGCTGTAGAGCTCGCTGGCGTGTTCGGGCATGGTGGCCGGCAGGTTCAGCGGCGAGGCGATCGTGACACCGTGCTTGACGACGGTCCGTCCGGGTTCGGTGAGCTCGCAGTTGCCGCCGGTTTCGCCGGCCAGGTCGACCACCACGCTGCCGGGCTTCATGCCCTGCACGGCCGCGGCAGTCACCAGGCGCGGCGCGGGCCGGCCTGGCACGAGGGCTGTGGTGATCACGACGTCGAAACCGCTGATCGCCTTTTCCAGGGCTTTCTGCTGCTGCGCCCGCTCCTCCTCGCTGAGCTCGCGGGCGTAACCGCCCTCGCCGGACGCGGTGATCGCCCCGGTGTCCAGCCACTGCGCACCCACCGACCGCACCTGGTCGGCGACCTCCGGTCGCACGTCGTAGCCCGACGTTCGCGCGCCCAGCCGCTTGGCCGTGGCCAGCGCCTGCAACCCGGCCACGCCGACGCCGAGGACCAGGACGCTGGCGGGCTTCACCGTCCCCGCCGCCGTCGTCAGCATGGGGAAGAACCGGGTCGACTCCGACGCGGCCAGCAGGACGGCCTTGTAGCCGGCCACGTTGCCCTGCGACGACAATGCGTCCATCGCCTGGGCGCGGGAGATCCGCGGGATCGCCTCCAGCGCGAACGCCTGCACGCCGGCCGCGGTCAGGGCGCCGATCGAGTTGTCGGCGTTGCGCGGCGCGAGGAACCCGATCAGCGTCTGCCCGCGGTGCATCTTGGCGACTTCGGCGGCCGTCGGGGGCGCCACCTTGACCACGACGTCGGCCGCCCAGGCGTCCCCGATGCTGGCCCCGGCCGCGGTGTAGAGCGCGTCGGGCAGCAGGGCGCCCTCGCCCGCACCCGACTCGACCACCACCGCCACCCCGCTGGCCACCAGCGAGGCCACTGCCTTCGGTACGAGTGCTACGCGTCGCTCGTCGGACCCCGACTCCGCGACCACACCCACCGTCGTCTGCGCATCTGTCATGGCGCGTACATCTACTTTCCCGTGTGCTGTGCCGTGCGTTCCCTGTGTTGGGCTACCTTAACGTGCGCCGGATCGCACGCCGGACGGACCGCGCACGTCGGCGTCCGCAACCGGAAACCGGCTGTTTGTCTGCGTGCCCTATCGTTGCTGACATGGATTTCGCGATGTCGGCCAAGGCCAGCGACTACCACGCCCGGCTGACCGACTTCATGACCGAACGGGTCTTCCCGGCCGAGGCCGTCTACGACAGCTACCGCCAAGACGCCGGGCATGACGACCACACCGTGCCGCCGGTGGTCGAGGAACTCAAGGTCGAGGCCAAGAAGCGCGGCCTGTGGAACCTGTTCCTGCCGGCGGAGTCCGGCCTGACCAACCTCGAGTACGCCCCGCTGGCCGAGATCACGGGCTGGAGCATGGAGATCGCCCCCGAGGTGATCAACTGCGCGGCACCCGACACCGGCAACATGGAAACCCTGCATCTGTTCGCCACCGACGAGCAGCGCAAGCAGTGGCTGGAGCCGTTGCTCAACGGCGAGATCCGCAGCGCCTTCTCGATGACGGAACCGGCCGTCGCGAGCAGCGACGCCCGCAACATCGAGACCGCGATCGTCCGCGACGGCGCCGACTACGTCATCAACGGCCGCAAGTGGTGGACCTCGGGGGCGGCGGACCCGCGGTGCAAGATCCTCATCGTGATGGGCCGCACCAACCCCGAAGCGGCCGGCCACCAGCAGCAGTCGATGGTGCTGGTGCCGATCGACACCCCCGGGGTGACGGTTGTGCGCTCGACGCCGGTCTTCGGCTACCAGGACCAGCACGGTCACTGCGAGGTGCTCTACGACAACGTCCGGGTGCCGGCCACCAACCTGCTCGGCGAGGAGGGCGGCGGCTTCGCGATCGCCCAGGCCCGCCTGGGACCGGGCCGCATCCATCACTGCATGCGCGCACTCGGCGCCGCCGAGCGGGCCCTGGCCCTCATGGTGGACCGGGTCCAGAAGCGGGTCGCCTTCGGCCGCCCGCTGGCCGAACAGGGCGTGGTGCGGGAGTCGATCGCCAAGTCCCGCAACGAGATCGATCAAGCCAGGCTACTCTGCGAGAAGGCCGCCTGGACCATCGACGAGCACGGCAACAAGGCCGCCCACCTGTTGGTGTCGCAGATCAAAGCGGTGGCCCCCCGCATCGCGTGCGAGGTGATCGACCGCGCCATTCAAGTGCACGGCGGCGCCGGCATGAGTGACGACACCCCACTGGCCCGGCTCTACAGCTGGCATCGCGCCATGCGGATCTTCGACGGGCCCGACGAGGTCCACATGCGGACCATCGCTCGCTCCGAGCTCGGCCGGGAGAAGTCTGCGTTAGCCGCGGCGGTGATCTGACATGGCGGCGGGTCTGCGGGAACTGTCCGGCGCGTGGAACTTCCGCGACGTCGCCGACGGCGTGGGCGCGCTCCGCCCGGGGCGGCTGTTCCGCTCCAGCGAACTGAGCCGGCTCGACGACGACGGCCGCGACACGCTGCGCCGGCTGGGCATCACCGACGTGGTCGACCTGCGCGCCGCCCGGGAGGTCGATCGTCGGGGGCCGGGGCGGGTTCCCGACGGCGTCGACGTCCACCTGCGGCACTTTCCCGACCTGTCCGACCAGGACGGCGACGGGGCGGACGGCGCCGCGCCCCATGAAAGCGCATTCCAGCAACTGCTGACCGAGAGCGACACCGACGGGTCCACCGAATCCATCAACGCGACCGCGGCCCAGCACATGATCAACGAATACCGGCAATTCCCCACACGCAACGGCGCGCAACGCGCCGTGCGGCATGTGATCACCCTGTTGGCCAACGGGCGCCCGGTGCTCGCGCACTGCTTCGCGGGCAAGGACCGCACGGGTTTCGTCGTCGCGACGGTGCTCGAGGCGATCGGCATCGACCGCCACACCATCGTCGCCGACTACCTGCGCAGCAACGAGGCCGTGCCGGAGCTGCGGGAGCGGATCATGCAGATGATCGGCGAGCGCGGTGACACCGAACTGACCCCGGAGGTCGTGACCTTCACCAAAGCCAGGCTGTCCGAGGGCGTTCTCGGCGTGCGCGAGGAATACCTGGCGACCTCGCGGACGACGATCGACGACGAATTCGGTTCGCTGGACAACTATCTGCGCGACGCGGGCGTCACCGCGGACGATCTCGACGGGCTGCGACGCGCGCTGCTTGACTGAACGGGCCAGGCCGCAGGGAGGTGGTGACGGCGACGATGCTGGCGCACCCACAGGCGATCGCCCTCGCGGCCCGGGACGTAGCGGGGATCGGTTCGGCGATCGAGCAGGCCAGAGCGAGTGTCGCCGCGTCAACCACGGGAATTGCAGCGCCCGCGGCCGACGCGGTATCCGCCGCGGCAGCCCGGCTGATCAACACTTTCGGCCTCGCGTACCAGGATCTCGGCGCACAGGCCGGGGCGTTGCACGCAGAGTTCGCGCGCGCGCTGGCCGCCGGCGGAATCGCCTACGGTGAGGCCGAGGTCGCCAACAGCGCGATGACGCGGGCGGCCCAGGGCGTCACCGCGCAAAGCGTCACCCTGATCATGGGCGGGACCGGCCATCCGACACCGGGGCCCACGTTCACGGCCACGGTGTTCAATGACTACGTCGCTCCCAGTTTTACCGGGATCAGCTCCAGCGACGCCCAGGCCCTGTTCACGCCCGAGAGCCTGTTCCCCTTCACCGGGATCACCACCATGCCGCTGGACCAGTCGATCAGCCAGGGCGTGGCCATTCTGAACTCCGATGTCCTGCAACAGATCTCTGCAGGAAACGACGTGGTGGTGGTGGGCTACTCGCAAAGCGCCGTCATCGCCTCGCTCGAGATGCGAGCGCTCGCGGCGACGCCCACCCCGCCCTCGCCCAACCAGCTGAGCTTCGTGCTGCTCGGTGATCCCATGAACCCCAACGGCGGCATGATGACGCGCTTCCCCGGAATGCACCTGGCGAGCATCGGGCTGTACTCCTACGGCGTCACACCCACCAACACCATCTACCCAACGCACATCTACACAACCGAATACGACGGTTTCGCAGACTTCCCGCGGTATCCGATCGATCTGCTGGCCGACTGGAACGCGGTTGCCGGAATCCCCCACGCGCACGGGCAGTACGCGTCGCTGTCCACCGGGCAGGTGGGCAACGCCATCCCGCTGCCGACTGACCAGGCGTAAGGACCCGCCACCACCTATTCAATGATCCCCACCACA
>Ga0164297_10002954_pt1 | contig 16281 bp, 15 predicted proteins | sample GEODES058metaG_FD_113539 | JGI IMG/M metagenome (GOLD analysis project Ga0164297, IMG submission 113539) | Dystrophic lake water microbial communities from Trout Bog Lake, Wisconsin, USA - GEODES058 metaG | ecosystem: Environmental > Aquatic > Freshwater > Lake | place: USA: Trout Bog Lake...
GAACGATCCACTTTAGAAGGATCTTTACCAGAAAATGCACCACCGCCATGAGGAGCGGCGCCACCGTAGGTGTCCACAATAATTTTACGGCCCGTCAAACCACAATCCCCTTGTGGACCGCCAATCACAAATCGACCCGTTGGGTTGACCAAATAATTGATCTCACCCTTGATCAGTTCTTTGGGCAGTACTGGCTTAATGATTTCTTCAATCACTGCTTCACGTAATTCTTTTAAACCCATCTCAGGGTCATGTTGCGTAGACAACACAATCGTATCAATCGAATCTGGACGTCCGTTCACATATCGCAAAGTAACTTGCGATTTAGCATCTGGTCTTAACCAATTCAGACGACCGTCGCGACGTAATTGGGACTGACGTTCGACTAAGCGATGTGAAAGGTAAATCGGTAAAGGCATGAGTTCTGGCGTTTCATCAACTGCATAGCCAAACATGAGACCTTGATCACCAGCACCTTGGTCAAGTGGATCATCTTCGGCTTGATCAACCCCTTGGGCAATGTCTGGACTTTGTTTATCGTAGGCAACAAGGACAGCACACCCACGGTAGTCAATACCAAAATCGGTATTGTCATAGCCAATCTCACGCAGGGTTTCTCGCGCGACTTTAATGTAATCAACGTTCGCAGAAGTCGTTATTTCGCCAGCAAGAACCACTAAACCCGTATTGCACAGAGTTTCTGCCGCTACCCGGGCAGAAGGGTCTTGGGCCAATATCGCATCTAAAATGGCATCAGAAATTTGATCCGCCACTTTGTCAGGGTGACCTTCAGAGACGGATTCAGAGGTAAATAAATAATCGTTTGACATGTAAGCTCCATAAAAAAATCCGACAACACGTGCCGGATTTGTTACGGCGACGCTTTAGCAGAATTTTTGAATCGCCCTGCAAGTTGTCTTAACTCGGCGAAATTTGAGTATAAACTCAATTTTTCATTTTTTCAAACCTTGTTGGTTTTTTGAATATCATAGAGCGCATGCGAGTTCTTATCCACATCCTTAGTTGCTTACCACTCAGATATCTACAATTACTAGGTTCTGCTTTGGGTTTACTCACCTACCGATTTTCCACACGGGACCGAGAACTGATTTTGTCGAACCTTGAGCTTGCCCACCAGGAATACACTTTTCAAGCAGATCCGAGGGAAGTCGCAAAGTCCGCAGGAAAAATGTTTTGTGACAGTCTGTGGATATGGCAGCACCCTATGCAAGCCGTTGCGATGACTGAGCTAAAGAACTGGCAAGTCGTTGAACAGGCAATCCAAGAAGGTCGAGGCTTACTCATGTTAACGCCTCATTTAGGGACTTTCGAGATGATCCCAAGGGTTTTGGCGGAGTATTTTCCTGCCACGATTATCTATAAACCAGCGAAACAACAATGGTTAAATCGACTCATCGATAGAGGACGTGCCCATTCCCGTATGAACTTTGTCCCAGCGAATATGCAAGGAGTCCGGCAACTTGCCCGTGCCCTTTCCAAAGGTGAAGCCATCGGTATTCTGCCGGACCAAGTCCCTGGAGATGGCGAGGGTGTTTGGGCGCCATTTTTTGGCAAACCAGCCTATACAGCCGTTTTACCCACAAAAATTGCCCGTAAAAATGAGATCCCTGTGATTGTTTTTGCGGCTTTAAGAAAACCCCATGGGGCGGGATGGCTAATTCAAGCATCGCGTATCGATACCCTATTTGCGGCGGATCCCGAGATAGCAGCAACGCAACTCAATCGTTATTTAGAACAAGTCATTGTGCAAGACCCCGAGCAATACCTTTGGATGTATCAGCGGTATAAGCAACCCACAGGTGCTCCACCGCCACCAAATGCCGAACAAGCATGAATCATTTTCTGAACTATTTAAGTCTTGGCATCCTTTACATATTGCGTTGCTTACCTCTTCGTGTTAACCATCTTTTTGGCGATCTAATTGGGACGCTTGCGTTTTATTTACCAATCGAACGCAAAAAAGTGGTGGATATCAATTTAGAGTTGTGTTTTCCACACAAGAGTGTCTCTGAGCGCAAACAATTAGCGTTGCATCACTGGCGGCTGTTCGGTCGTTCTATGACTGAGCGGGGCTACCTTTGGTTAGGGACTCCCGCACAAGTCAATCGTCTCGTACAGATCGAATCGGAGATCAATTTAACCGAGCAACGACCTCGTATTTTCTTTAGTATGCATTTACATGGGATTGAAGCAGGTTTAATTGGTGTGTCTCTGAATGCTAAGGCTCTTGGCTTAACAGAACCTACGACTTTATACATACAAATGAAAAATCGTTTCTTTGATACCCTCATTAAACAATGGCGGGAACGTTTCGGGGCGAAGATGGTGCTCCGCAAACATCAGGCCCGCACATTGATTCGAGCCATTCGCCAATTACATACCGTGGTGATATCGCCGGATATGGATTTGGGGCTTGAAAACTCAGTATTTGTATCCTTCTTCGACGTTGCAACATGCACTGTGACCTCCCTTTCTGGCTTTGCCAAACTCACCGGAGCTGAAGTATGCCCAATGATTACCACCCTTAATCCAGATGGAAAATCCTACACTTGTAAAATACATCGCCCTCTAGAAAATTTTCCATCGGATGATGCGCTCGCGGATACACAACGGCTCAGTTATTTCTTTGAAAGCATTATTCGAGAACGTCCCCAAGAGTATTATTGGGTGCATAAGCGCTTTAAAAATAGACCCAATGGACAAGCAAGGTTTTATTGATGAAACTCTCTTTTACCAAAATGCACGGTTTAGGTAATGACTTTATTGTCATTGATGCGATTGACCAACAGATTGATCACTTGACTTCGAGCGATTGGCGATTTTTAGCAAACCGCCATCTAGGTATCGGAGCAGATCAAATTTTACTGGTTGAAAAACCAAGCAATCCCGATGCCGATTTTAAATATCGCATTCTTAATGCTGATGGCTTTGAAGTAGAGCAGTGTGGCAATGGTTCCAGATGTTTTGTCCGTTTTGTCCGTGACCGCGGGCTTACCGATAAAACACAAATCATAGTAGAAGTAGGGGCGCGTTTGATCACTCTGACTGAACTGCCAAATTTACAGGTAACGGTGAATATGGGCGCACCTATTCTAGAAAGTGAATCCATTCCCTTTTTACCAGGTACGCTTGAGAAAAAAATGTCAGGTCATGCCCAACTGTACTTTTTACCATTGGCGTCTAACCCGGCAGTTTGGGTGCATCCCGTTTCCATGGGCAACCCGCATGCTGTCCAAATCGTTTCAGATGTCAAGCAAGCCCCTGTTCATCTCTTGGGTCCATTGATTGAAAATCACCCAGCGTTTCCAAAGCGGGTAAATGCTGGCTTTATGGAGATTGTTCATGCTCATCATATTCGGTTGCGCGTCTTTGAGCGTGGCTCTGGTGAAACCCTATCCTGTGGCACAGGAGCATGCGCTGCCGTCGTGTCAGGGATGTTACAAAACCTGATTCAGTCACCAGTTCAAGTTACGACACGAGGCGGCGAGTTAACGATTGCTTGGGATAAGGTTGGTGGTGGTCAACAGGCCCCAGTCATGATGACCGGGCCTGCAAGCTTTGTATTTGAAGGCCACATTGAAATATAACGACCCTCATAAAAGAATGGATTGTTTTTAAACCACTCCGTATCGCTCACGATAGGCTTGAACTTTTGGCAAATATTCTTTGAGTGAATCATCCTGCGTTCTTTCAAGATAACCCATTAAATTTTGCAAATTCGCGATTGGAAGTACCGGCATAGAAAAATCTTTTTGGACTGCTTGGACGGCAGAGTTCTCGCCAATTTCAATCGCATTACCCGATTTCTCCATACGATCTAGAGCGATGAGTACGGCACAAGGTGTGGCTCCTGCTTGCGTAATTAGTTCGACTGACTCACGCACCGAAGTTCCCGCAGAAATAACATCATCAATAATCACCACATTGCCAGAGAGCTTCGCACCCACCAAGACGCCACCTTCGCCATGATCTTTTGCCTCTTTTCGGTTGTACGCAAATGGTACATTTTTTCCCATGCTGTGTAAGGCAATCGCCGTACTGGCTGCAAGGGTAATGCCTTTATACGCAGGTCCAAACAACATATCAAACGAAATGCCGCTTGCCAATAAAGTCTGCGCATAAAATTGACCCAAGGCGGCAAGCTTTTCCCCATCATTAAAAATCCCTGCATTAAAAAAATAGGGTGATAAGCGGCCCGCTTTCGTTTTAAACTCTCCAAAGGATAAAACGTGGGCTTTAATTGCAAATTCAATGAATGCGTCAGAATAGGATGTCATAGTGAGAATCATAACGGCAAATGTAAATGGAATTCGATCTGCAGCAAAAAAAGGTTTTTTAGAGTGGCTTCAAAAATCGCAAGCGGATTTTATCTGCCTGCAAGAAATTAAAGCACAAATGGACGATTTATCAGCAGAGTTCACAGAACCGCAACATTATTTAGCTTACTTTCATTGTGCCCAAAAAAAGGGTTACAGTGGCACGGGGATTTACTCAAAACATTCACCTGATGAAGTCCGGACTGGCTTTGGGGAGTCAGAATTTGACGCGGAAGGGAGGTATACCGCGCTGCGTTTTGGTAGGCTCTGGATTGTTTCCGTCTACTTCCCATCAGGCTCAAGCTCGGAAGAGCGTCAAGCTGCGAAAATGCGTTTTCTAGATGTGTTTTTGCCCTTTCTTATCGGTTTAAAAATGCAAGGTTTTGAGATTGCTTTATGTGGTGATATCAATATCGCACATCAAGAAATTGATTTAAAAAATTGGAAGGGGAATCTTAAAAACTCCGGTTTTTTACCGGAAGAACGCGCTTGGCTCACACACCTGTTTGATCAGGAACAATTCGTCGATGTCTATCGCCAAATCGAACCGACCACAACCGATCAGTGCTATACCTGGTGGAGTCAGCGCGGGCAAGCTTACAACAATAATGTCGGCTGGCGGATTGATTATCAAATCACTACTCCAAAACTTGCGTCCTTTGCTACGCAAGCATCCATCTATAAAGAGGCGCGCTTTTCGGATCACGCCCCACTTGTCATTGATTATGCCTGTGGCTTATCTGAATTCGTATAAATGGGTAACTCTTGCCGACCAACCAACCAAACCAAGATTAGTACAGGTAAGCCAATTAAAGCAGTTACCGTGAAGAAGCTTTGATAACCAAAGCGGTCCACAAAAACCCCTGAAAACCCGGCCAACCACTTCGGTATCAGCAACATCATGGAGCTAAAGAGTGCATACTGAGTCGCACTATACGAGACATTCGTCAGCGAGGAAAGGTACGCAATGAATGCCGCTGAGGCGATTCCGGAACTCAAGTTATCCGCAGAAATAACAAAGATGAGGCCCGTAAGATCGTGACCTCGGGTTGTAAGCCAAGCAAATAATAGATTACTCGTTGCGGACAAAAAAGCGCCCAACATAAGGATGCGTAACAAGCCAAATCGAATGATAAAGCCCCCACCGATAAATGCCCCTAATAAGGTCATGACAACACCAAATATTTTGGTTACTCCAGCAACCTCTTCTTTGCTGTATCCCATATCGACATAAAACGGGTTTGCCATAATCCCCATCACCACATCACTAATGCGGTAAACCGCAATGAGGGTCAGAATTAATACAGCATGCCATTTAAAACGTTTAATAAATTCCATGAATGGATTTAAAAAGGACTCTTGCACCCAAGCAATTACAGATGATGGTCTTTGACGGGGCACATAAGGCGCCTCTTGAGAAAAACAAACTGTCACCATACCAACTAACATCGACAATGCCATACAGAGATACGAAAATTGCCAAGCGTGTGCGTCATAATTGAGTGGAGCAACTTGCGCTTTTGCTGCAATCCAAAGAACGCCGGCACCTGCCCAGATCATTCCTAGCCGATAACCCGTTTGATAAGCTGCCGCCAATACGCCCTGTAACTTCACATTCGCAGACTCGATCCGAAAAGCATCCAACGCAATATCTTGGGTCGCTGACCCAAAAGCCACGAGAATTGCAAACCAGATTAGTGCCTGAACATTGTGGGCAGGATCCGATCGCCCCATTCCGATAAGACCTAATATGATGAGCAACTGTGCAAACAACAGCCAAGATCGCCGGCGACCAAGCCATTTCGAAAAGAAGGGAATGTAGAGGCCGTCCACAAATGGGGACCAAACCCATTTAAGACCATAAATTAAACCAATCCATGACAAATAACCGATCGTACTGCGATCAATCCCTGCCTCTCTCAACCAAAACCCCAAAGTACCCAATACCAGCAATAAAGGTAATCCAGCAGAAAAACCCAAAAAAAACATACGCATCGTTGCGGTTTGTCGATAAGCAGCAATAAGTTCTAAAACGTCTTTTTTTGGTGTGGGTAAATCAGGCATATCTATGCGCTTTTAACACGATAAATGGCAAGGCTACCAAACAAATTAGCGCCAAAATGGACAACTTTGCCATCGTGTAAGACCACCCGATCAATAATTTGTAGCCCAATCTTACTTGCTAGAGCCTCAAAATCTGCGATCGTTAAAACCCGCACGTTTGGCGTATTAAACCAATCGTAAGGTAAGGATTTTGAGACTGGCATTCTGCCAAAGAAAATACCCAATCGGTGTGACCAATGTGCAAAGTTTGGAAAAGAAATGACGCACTCTTTTCCGACACGGACAATTTCTCGCAAAATAGATTCCGTTTCGTGAATGGTCTGTAAGGTCTGCGATAAAACCACCATATCAAAACTATGGTCAGCAAACAAAGCAAGACCCGCTTCCAGATCCTGCTGAATCACATTTAACCCTTTTGCAATACAAGCCAAAACGCGCTCGTCTGAAATTTCAACACCATAACTATGCACGTTTTTTAGGCGATGAATATATTCTAAAAAAGCGCCATCACCACACCCAAGATCTAATAGACTGGAGTCAGGCGCGATCCATTGTGCGATAGCATCAAAATCGGCACGCATCGTCAGTACGCTCATTGAAGGTCCTGCAGCATGTTGTGAAAATACGCCCGTACAACGCCATGGTAACGGAGGTCATCCAAAAGAAAAGCATCATGTCCATGTGGCGCATCGATTTCTGCATAGCTAATCGTGCGCTTATTATCCAACAGGGCTTTAACTATTTCTCTGGAGCGCTCAGGTGCAAATCGCCAGTCGGTGGTAAAACTAATCAGCAAGAATTTCGCTTGAACACCAGCTAAGGCCTTTGATAAATGACCATCAAACTCCCGAGCCGGATCAAAATAGTCCAAGGCGCGGGTAATTAATAAGTATGAGTTGGCGTCAAAATAATTTGCAAATTTATCTCCTTGGTACCGTAAATAACTTTCTACCTCAAACTCCGTATCAAAATTAAAGTTGTAGGTATTCGGTGCGCCAGGTGCACGACGTAATTCGCGCCCAAATTTTTCTGCCATATCATCATTGGACAAATAGGTGATATGACCAACCATTCTTGCCACACGCAGACCTCTTCGAGGTCTAGTCTGATGGGCATAATAATTTCCTGCATAAAAATCAGGATCACTCATAATCGCGTTTCTGGCTATTTCATTAAAAGCAATATTTTGTGCTGAAAGATTAGCCGCTGAGGCAATCACAATACAGTGGGCTACCCGAGCAGGATACATCGTACTCCAAGCAAGCGCTTGCATCCCTCCAAGACTGCCTCCCATGACCGCAGCAAATCGCTTGATGCCAAAATAATCAGCTAACCTGGCCTGAGACTCCACCCAGTCTTCCACGGTAACCAAGGGAAAAGCACTACCATAGGGTTGCTGCGTTTTTGGATCAATGCTCATTGGACCCGTGGATCCAAAGCACGAGCCCAAATTATTCACCCCAATCACAAAAAACGCATCCGTATCCACCGGCTTACCGGGGCCGATCATGTTATCCCACCAGCCAAGTTCTCCGGTTTTTTCGTCCAAACCAGCAACGTGATGCGAGGCATTCAGCGCATGACAAATTAAAACGGCATTTGATTGATTGGCATTTAAAGTGCCGTACGTTTGTACTTTCAATAGATACGATTGGATCACCGCGCCACTTTTTAGTGGCAAGGCTTGCGTAAATTCAATACTGTGTGAAACCGAATGAAGACCGCTCATACCACTAGCAGAACACCCATAGACGCATCGGCGTTATCTAGTGGAGATTTTGTAAAGCCACTTCTGGCAAAGCGATGCCAACGACCTATCACAAAGGACATAACTAGACCGGAACGATGACTGACATCTTCAGCGGTCCAAGTCAAATGGTGCTGCGTTTGCATAATTCGAAATGATTGTTTGAGAGAAGCTTCAATGCGTTCTAGGACTTGGTTAATCCGCTCCAGCAAGCGTGTATCCTCCTGGAACAGCGAATCCCCCAATAAGACTCGCGTCATGCCAGGATTTTTTTCCGAAAAAGCGAGCATCATGCGCGCAATGTCTTGAATTTGAGTGCGACCGTCCTCTTCTTTTGTGATGATTTGATTGATCAAACCAAAAATAGTTTGTTCAATGAACGCAATTAACCCATCAAACATTTGTGCCTTACTAGCAAAATGGCGATACAAGGCCGCTTCAGATACTTGAATTTTTGCGGCCAAGGCTGCCGTCGTCACACGTTCACCTTGCGGGTTTTCAAGCATTTCTGCTAAAGCCTGCAAGATTTGTATGCGGCGCTCACCTGGCTTGGGGCGCTTTCTTTTTGGTTCTTCTTGCGCAATGGGTTTTGCGTTTGACAATGCGGAAGGTGTCTCTGGGGTATTCATTTAGTGTGATCTGATCATTGTTCCGAATGCTTGCTCTGTCAAGATTTCTAATAATAAGGAATGTTCTATCCTACCATCAATAATATGTACAGAATTCACGCCACTTCTAGCCGCGTCTAATGCCGAGGAAATCTTTGGTAACATCCCACCTGATATCGTACCATCTGTAAAAAGCGCATCAATCTCTTTGGCACTTAAATTGGTGAGTAACTCGCCTTTGCTATTCATGACACCAGGAATATTCGTCATCATCACCAGCTTTTCAGCATGGAGAATCTCAGCCATTTTTCCAGCAACTAAATCTGCATTAATGTTGTAAGCACGTCCATCTTCCCCAAACCCTATGGGCGAAATAACGGGAATAAATGCGTCGTCTTGCAAAGCTTTTACTACAGCAGGGTTAATGGAAGCAATTTCTCCAACAAATCCAATATCGATTTTCTTCGATGGGTCGTCTTTATCTGCTATCAGTAATTTTTTTGCTCGTATCAAGCCACCATCTTTGCCGGTCAACCCTACCGCTTGCCCACCAAATTGATTGATCATCATCACAATGTCTTGTTGAACCTCGCCACCCAAGACCCATTCCACCACTTCCATGGTTTCATCATCGGTGACCCGCATCCCCTGTATAAAAGTGCCTGCTTTACCAATTTTTTTGAGCGCATCGTCGATTTGAGGCCCACCTCCATGAACCACCACAGGATTCATGCCAACCAGTTTTAACAAAATCACATCGCGCGCAAAACCTTCTTTTAAGCGCTCATCGATCATGGCATTCCCGCCGTATTTAATCACAATGGTTTTGCCATGGTATTGGCGTATATACGGCAGAGCCTCCGCAAGGATCTCCGCCTTTAACATTGGCGCAATATCTTTGAGGCTTAAATCTTTATGGTCCATATTTTTTGGTCAGTAGTTAAGCCTTCATCATAAGGGAAACATGATGAATTCATGAATTTAATAAAACGAACTCTTTAAACAAGATTCTACGTTTAAATTTCATATCTGCATATACTCTTTTTGGGTATTTTCCCCATGTTGGAGAACAAGGTATATTTAAAAAATTCCCCTCAACCCAAACAGTATATTCTGGCCCATTTGGGGTGCATACAAGCGGATGGTTTCTGGAGTCGTTGAATATCGGACATCTTGATTGAGGATATTGGTAGCTTTGAGATAAAAAGTCAGCAACAGCTGGTCGACTTTTTTCGTGTAAGAAACTCCAGCATTAAGTAAGTTATAACTTGGCGTCGGTCCAATTTCAAAGTCCGCAATAGCGTTTTGTTGGTATGCGTGAATGAGTGAAGCGGTATACATCCATGAATCTTTTTTTTCTATCAACTCTAAACCAACTCTTGGTGCGGGCTGAAGCGGTAAATTTCCACCCGCATCAAAAGTACCCCTTGATACATCACCAAAGAACCGCCCACTCCAACCCGTTTCTTTCCAGTTATACGTCAATTCTGCCTCAATGCCCTTAATCGTTGCGTTGGCTTGACTTATTTGTTCCACTAAATAGCTTGAGGCAACATCATAACTGCCATTAGTTGCGCCATAAACATAGTCATTGAACCGATTCAAATACAGATTGGTTTGGGCTTGAAATTGACCGAGATTCTTTTGCAGTGAAATCTCTATATTGTGTGAAGTTTCTGTTGTCAAGTTTGTATTACCAACCAAAAACGTTGCAGTAGCATCATGCGGACCATAACCATAGAGTTCAGTAGCACTTGGCGCTCGTTGCGAGACCGTATACGTGCCCCCAAGTAGATAACTTGGGGCGAAAGCCCATGTCTGCCCCAATGAGTAGGAGATCAATTGAAAGTTTCGAGCCACTAAATTTGGCGTATTAAAGCTTGCGCCAACAAACTGTTCACCCCCCGTTACTGCATACGTACTTGATGTATTTGGCTGTTGACTCACCATGTTCATACGTATTCCAATGCTTGTCTTGAAGTTACCGAATTTGGCTTCTTCTATCCAAAAAAGTGCTTCGGAATTGGTTGTCGTTTCTGGAACAATAGCAGAAGCTTGAGTGGGTACGTCTAAAGCAGCAAGTTTTGCAGTAGATAGCTGTAAGCCAAACAACCCCGACCATTGATTCCATGACTCATGTGAAAGGACCGCGCGTAGCTCATCCGCCTTATTATTCCAAATTGTCTGAGGCACACCATCTCGATCATATTCATTGTGGTTATATTCACTATGTGATAGCCCAATTTTGAAATTGGAAAAACCCTCTAGCGGACGATGTACTTCATTTACCACATCATATCGATCTTGAGTCTGCTCGATATAACCGCCGTTTACACTTGGGATTCCATAATTGTGGGCCAAGTGCTCATACGAAAATCCTGTGTAGCCATTGTTACCAATAAAAGAAGCCCCTACGCCCAGATTATTTTGATTATTGTAAGAAAAAGGTAATGAATTGCTATACGAAATATTAACGGGACCTTGTTTTGTAATTGCCCAGTTGGCATTTGAACCACCCAATTCCGCTGCGCCCGGAATCCCATATACCCCCGCATCCATTTTTGATACATCCAGATGAAGTGCAAGCTGGCCAATCGAGCTATCAACAAATGCGGCGGTGGTTTTACTGTTGGCACTACTACCACCATTTACATTAAAGCCACCCATTGTTTTATCTGGCAAGACGGTAGCAATACGATCATTCAACACATTAATCAAGCCACCACTTGAGCCTGAACCATACATGAGGGCAGATGCACCGCGTAGGATTTCGATTTGGCTGGCGTTTTGGATTGAGTCAGCCACGGCATGATCTGCGGAAATACTTGAAACATCATTGACCGTCATGCCGTTTTCAAGAATTTGTACCCTTGAACCATCTAAACCGCGAATGACTGGTCGTGATGCCCCTGCACCAAAACCTGTTGCACTGACGCCCAACTCATTGGCCAAGGTTGCTCCTAGATTCGACTCTAGTTTGTTTTTTAATTCGTCACCATAAAGTATCTTGGCGGATGATGTGATGTCTTGGTTGTTTGGCCTTTCACCTACAACGTCTATTTCCAAATTAGTCTCCACACTTTCTTGACAATGTACAAACAAGCTCATTGGCAATAGCGTGAGTAAAACAATACATTGACGTAATTGCATGAATCTCTCCTCAGAGCCAAATTAAAGGCTCACTTATCGATCTTTTAGAAAAGGAATACTAAGGATGTGGTGATTGAGGAGGTGCTTGAGATGCGTAATATCGAAAGAAGGCAAATAAACGGGGTTGTGGCTTGAGGAGATGCAATTTCTCCCGCAAGTGATTGAATACCGTAAAGGCAACTAAAAAGTATGCTAAAAAGGCCGATAAGGCAAGCCCATCAAATAATTTACAAGGTTTTGACCCATTATCATGTCCATACGTATCTTGGACTTCATCCAGACTCACACTGGTATGAGATATTTTTAGGTAGAGATCGTGCTTCATTTCATGAACGACCCCAATGAATTGGGTACCAAGCATGCACGCCAAGAGGGCCACACTCGCAATCGATGCTTTAAAAGCAGAAAAGAAGCTCGGTTGATTCTTTAGCTTATTCATCAACTGATTCTAACCATTTTCTGTTTCAAAGACATGTCGACATTCTTGTATTTTGAAGCTTGCCAGTCTGAAAATGCGAGCTGCGTCAATCACCAAATAATTTTTGCCGGAGTTCGCGACGTTCTTGAGCTTCGAGAGAAAGATTTGCAGTTGGTCTAGCTAGCAGTCGAGATACCCCAATTGCTTCCCCCGTCTCTTCACACCAGCCATAATCACCAGAATCGATTCGCGCTAAGGCTTGCTCTACTTTTTTCAACAATTTACGTTCACGATCCCTCGTCCGTAACTCAATTGCATGCTCTTCTTCTATCGTGGCACGGTCCACAGGGTCTGGCACCAAGATATTTTCGCGTAAGTTTTCTGTTGTGGCATCCGCATTTTTTAAAATATCTTCTTTTAAACTTTTTAAGCGATCTCTGAAAAATTCTAATTGCTCTTGATTCATATAGTCTTTTTCAGACATCTTGAGCAACTGCGCTTCTGTAATGATTTCTGAAACCCCTTTTTCAGTCGATTTTGCGGTTGTTTCTTTTTTCGATTTAGTTAACTCCTTGGCTACGTTTGCTTTTTCCAAGTGGGCTTCTTGCGTAGGTTCTTTTTCTATCGCCTTTTTAGATACCGATTTTTTTGCAGCTGTTACCATTTTTCTTCCTTATGCTATTAAGCGTATTCGATTCAATAGTTGCTTAAACCAAGCAACCCTCAAGGCCCATCATCAAAGTATCTTTGGGTAAGTCTTGCCCAATGAAAACAAGCTTTGTTTGTTTGAGCTCATTTCCCCAAGGACCAGCCATATCACTGCCCATCATTTCATGAACACCTTGCAACACCACTTTGCGGTTGGAGCCCTTGATATAAAGGACCCCTTTATAACGCAAGAGCTTTTCGCCAAAGACGGAAAGTATGCCGCCCAAAAAATCTTCTAATTTTTTGTGGTCAAATGGTTTTTCACTTCGAAACACAAAGGATTGGATTTTATCAGTATGCCCGTGATGATGGTGATGATGTCCATGTGCATCATGGTGATCGTGATCATGATCAGGCCCACAATCCGTATGGTCATCTTTTTCTAAGAAGTGCGGATCAATATCTAATTTTGCATTTAAATTAAAGCCGTGTAAGTCAAAGACCTCATTGAGCTCAACTTTACCAAATGACACCTCTTTAATTGGTGCTTTAGGGTTCATATGAACCAGTCGACTACGCAATTCAGCAACGTCGGAGGCAGACACGACATCACATTTCGTGATGAATATTCGGTCAGCAAAACCAACTTGGTTCTGTGCTTCAACGTGTTCAGTTAACTGATGGTTCCCATGCTTGGCATCCACCAATGTCACTACTGCATCTAAGACATAATGCTCAGCAACATCATCGTCCATAAAGAACGTTTGTGCAACAGGCCCAGGATTTGCGATTCCAGTTGTCTCAATAACCACTCTGTCAAAGTGAATTGTTTTGCTTTTTCTTTGTTCCCATAACTGGTTAAGTGCTTCGACTAGGTCACCGCGTATTGTGCAACATACACAGCCGTTACTCATTTGCACAATTTGCTCAGTGCTGTTTTGAATCAGAATCTCATTGTCAATATTTTCTTCGCCAAACTCGTTTTCGATGACCGCAATTTTTTTGCCGTGGTCATCGGTCAAGATGTGTTTGAGTAAGGTCGTTTTACCGCTACCTAAAAAGCCCGTTAATATTGTTACCGGAATTAATGCCATGATTTCCTAAATGTATCTTCGCTATTCTGATCGCTCATACGCGTTCAAGTAATAAACCCTTAAGGTAGTCACCTTCTGGGAAACATGTTAATTTAGGATGGTCTAGCCCCGAAGTCAAGCGCTTTAGCACACGAAATTTCAAATCTCCGTTTTTTAAATGGCTTGCCGCTTCTTTACTGGCTGAAAAAATTGTTTTTTCAAAAAGCTCGCTATCCATTGCGCCAGAACAAGAGAAAGTGAGTACTAACCCACCTTTAGCTACGAGCTGCATGGCATTTCGGTTTATTTCCTTATAAGCCTTGATGGCATTTGTCAAATGGGCGGCTGACGGGGCAAATTTCGGCGGATCCAAGACAATTAAATCAAATGACTCATTGGCAACTCGAAAATCCTTCAACGCATCAAATGCATCCCGATCTTGCCATAGCCCCTTGCTTACATCAAAAGAGTTCAGCGTCATTTGTTTTTTTGCGATGTCTAAAGCCTCCCCTGAAGAGTCCACAGAAGTGACTTCGTGCGCTCCGCCTTTGAGTGCTGCTAACGAAAATCCTCCTGTGTAACAAAAGGTATTCAGGACGCGACGATTTTGCGATAACTCCATTACCAAGCGCCGGTTATCCCGCTGATCAATATAAAAGCCTGTCTTGTGACCATGAATGGGGTCGACTAAATAATCGATCCCATTTTCCGTAACCAACACTTCCTGAGAGGGTGATGGGCCAAATAAACTCCCAACTCTCGATTCCAGACCCTCTCGCTGCCGAACTGCCGCGTCCGAGCGTTCATAAATCGATACGCAATGCGTGAGGTTCGCCAATATATCGACAATGGCATCTTTCCAAAAATCAGCACCAGCACTTAAAAACTGACAAACCAATGTTTGTCCGTATTGATCAACCACCAACCCAGGTATTCCATCAGCCTCGCCAAAAATGAGGCGAATGGCATTTGTATCTTTTACCCAAGTTTGTCGATGCTGTATTGCGGCAGCAATTTTGCGTTTAAAAAAGGCATGATCAATCGGCTCCTCAGGATCCCAAGACCACATTCGAGCACGAATTTGCGAGTGCGGACTATAGGCAGCACGACCAATGAGTTTTTTTGTACTACTAAAAACGCGTACAGTCGTGCCAATTTGCACTTTGCCTTCATACTTATCGATTGTCCCAGCAAAAACCCACGGATGCTGCTGTAAAACAGAGTGCTCTTTAGAGGACTCTAAATAAATGCTTGCTTGCATGATTACTTTCTAAGTTTTGCGCGTGGGTGAGCCAAATCATATGCCTGCGCAAGGTGTTGATAGTCGAGTGATGTGTAGATCTGGGTACTGCCAATGCTGGCATGCCCAAGCATCTCTTGTACCGATCTCAAGTCGTGTGAGGATTGTAAAATGTGACTCGCAAAGCTGTGGCGCAGCATATGGGGGTGTACGTGCATTGGCAGTCCTGCACGCTGCGCCAAGGTTTTCAGGCGGCTCTGCACTGTCCTTGGAGAAAGACGCTGTAAATATTGATTGAAAAACAAAGGGGCATCGCTCAGTGCATGATTGCTAACCTGCTCTTGCCAAACCGCATACCAAGTGTTTAATGCCTGCATAGCAGCAGAACCAATAGGAACAATTCGACGCTTCGCACCTTTACCCCGAACATGAACATCGCCCGCTTGCCAATCAATCCAACTGAGTGCAGTCAAGGGATAACCTTGCGTCAGATTAGCATCAATACTTAAAATTTCAGCAAGACGCAACCCCGATGAATATAAAAGCTCTACGATGGCATGGTCTCGTTGCACAAACCAGCAGTGCGGGCTTGGGGAAGTGTGTCCCGCGTTTGGATGGGCTTCTGCTTTTGCTTTTTCCATTAAGACAATGGTCTGTTCAACCGTTAGCGCTTTGGGTAGACTCTTGGTTTTACGGGGAGCCCGAATATCTTGCACAGGATTGACTTTCATCTCAGGTAAACCAAGAGTTGATCTTGGTATCGAAAGCCATCCAAAGAAGGCTCTCCAAGCTGAGAGTAAACGCGCAAGTGAACGTGGTGAGGCACCTTTCGCATGCAACTGAGATACCCAAGAACGAATGTGCGTGCTGCGCACAGAGGATAATGCGATGGAAAATTCTTGTAGGTTATTGGCTAAAACCCGCAAATCGTGTTGATATGCTCGAATAGTGTGAGCAGATAATTGGCGTACAACATGCAGCTCTTCTAAAAACGTC
>Ga0164297_10002958_pt1 | contig 16272 bp, 17 predicted proteins | sample GEODES058metaG_FD_113539 | JGI IMG/M metagenome (GOLD analysis project Ga0164297, IMG submission 113539) | Dystrophic lake water microbial communities from Trout Bog Lake, Wisconsin, USA - GEODES058 metaG | ecosystem: Environmental > Aquatic > Freshwater > Lake | place: USA: Trout Bog Lake...
CCCACTGTCTTATGCGCCGCCTGGCGCGTGGATAGCCACGTCAGGCTGTTCTGGGTGTGTGCGCGCCCTCCGCGTCCGCCGCGGCGAGCTGTCTCTGCGCCTCTCGCCTGGGGCAACTCAACCCCAACCCCAACCCACAGGGTACACCCAGCCCCGGGCTTTCTCCCTAAACCCTAAACCTGGATACACCTTCGTCGCAGAGGCTGGCTGAAGACGGGCCGAGCGCGTCAAGAGGGTTTTCGGCGGAGTGTGCTCTTCAATCACACTGTCTGTTTCACGGAGCAGCTTTCTTGGCGGCAGGTTGCGTCCCACCCTCTGCTCTAGGGCGCTTGTTGCCGCGTCCGCCAAATGCGCCGCCTCGGCCTCCCCGGAAGCCACCTCGAGCGCCGCCACGGCCTCCACGCCCCCTGCTGTACATTGCTTGGCGCCGCGCCTTCTTATCCTCCGCCTGCTTCTTCGCAGTCTCCGCCTTCTGCGCCCGCATATGGATGACGCGCCGGAGTGCATACTGGCCCGTTTCCTCGTCCGAGAGCACATGGCATGCGGCAAGCGGCTTTCCGCCAGCCTCCAGACCGTCGAGTGCAGCAGCGGCAGCCTCTGCGGCCACCTCTGCGCTCTCAAAGCGCGCGTAGCCAGTTGTGGAGCCGCGTGGTAGATCAACAAACTTGACGCCGAATGCTTCGAACGCCTCCTTCATGTCCTCGTGCAACACCTCATCCGCGCCCTCGCCGAACTTGAACAACACCACTGTTCCGGGCAGCATCTGTAGCGTCTCCAAGGCCTCCTGACCTGCTTGCGCAGGGTCTTGTTGCGGCTCGCCTGCTGCCGCTTGCTCCTCCTTTGGCATTGCTGCATCTGCCCGGGACGTCTTCTTCGGACGCAGAGGCCTCTCCGGCTGCTCCGCCTTCTCAGCAGCCTTCCTGGCCAGGAAGTCCTTGCGCCATTCGAAGCGCTAACGTGCACAATGTCAGTTTAGACTCCCAGTTGCAAGCAATCACACAGCGAGCACGCACCAGCGTAGCGCCCTCGTGCACAACGTTGCCCTTGCACATCAGCGCTTCCGCCTGCTGCACGGACCCCATCTCAATGAAGGCGGTGCCATTGAAGTCCAGGCTGGTGATATGGCGGCGCAGGCGGACGCTGTTTACAGTGCCATGTCCGCTGAAGAAGGTCATGAGCTCTGCATCGAGCACGAGAGTCAGTGTGCACCCAGAACAGCATGGGCAGAGTACAAAACGCACTGTCCAGCGTTGCGTCGTAGGGGAAAGGCGTCACGTAAAGACTTCGCGCTTCCACAGCTTTGTTTATAGTCTCCTCCTCGCCCACGGCCAGCGCCTGCGTGCGACGCACAGACTTTCCGTCGTCCGAGACTGGTGACGTGTGACGAAGCAGCGTGAGAGGAGTTGCAGTGCAGACAGCAGGCAGTGAGTTGGAGACGCACCCACGAGCGACGGTGCGTCGGTGCGCAGTGCGTCTGCGAGTGCTGCGACTGTAGCAGGTGGGATACGTGGCGAGCTCATCTGTTTACGAGGGCGTGCCCCCCGTCGGTGGAGAAGAGAGCAGACAAGTCAGCCGCCAGACGCTGGTGGTTGCCACGACAGCCCCGCCCGGGGACTGCCGTCTCTGACGACAGTTGGACTGAGAAGCAGCACGCTGCTCGCGGACGCGCCTTCAGAATCTGGCGCATGCGCTCGAAGGTGGCGATCAGGCCCAGGTCCACCCAGCCGTCTGCACTTGCGTGCACCTTCTCCAGAAGGAACTTGTCGCGTGGCAGGTTGCTGTCGCTAAAGTAGAACTCAATCTGTTTGACAGCCTTGCTCAGCATGCTCGCGGTCAGCCCGCCCTTCGCAGGGGCAGGCCCGGGTGCAGCACCGTCAGCGACCTCAGCCGCTGCGGGCGGCTGCTCTGCAGGCGCGACTTCCGCCATGACGCTTCAACAAATGATGGGTGCGCTGTGCGATTGGAGCGAGCGAACGCACGCAGAATGCGACTGGCGATGACGCAGCTAGATACAATTGTCGTGGACGTCGGTTTATGAATTCATGTCATCATCAATCGGCGGTCGTTATGAAAACATTTCGGCACTCGATAAGGAGCTGGCGGCTGCGAGCCTCAGTCGACGTGAATATTGTGGCGGCCCTTGGAACCATGCAAAGCTGCAGGCGCGGGCACATGTGCAAGCGCAGGCGCACGCGCTGATGCGTGCCACGCAAGTGTGTCTGCTTGCGACTCGTGTGCGAGCTGCGCTGCGCTTTGCGATGTGCGAGCTTCAAGTTGACCACCGTCTCTCGCTCAGAACTCAAAGTCGTAGGGTGTCTCTCCGGCGCGCACGCGCCGCAGGAACTCAAACAGCGGCTCGCCCAGCTGCGCCGCGTGGTCGTCCAAGAACTGGTGACGCGCCGCAACCATGTCTGCCGGGGTGGCGGCCGGGGGCAGCGGCGGCGACAGGCGACGCGTGGCGCGCAGCGGGTCGTGCCATCCGGGCGCGCACGCCGCTTCACCGCACAACACCACGGCAGCAAACAGGTAGGCCACGGCCTCTAGGTCAGTGGCGGGCTCCGCCGTCCACGTGGCGGGCTCCACCTCTTCATCAAGCTCGACGGTAAAGCATAGCGCAACCTTATCCGCCACGAACGGCAGCGTCCCCCAGCGCGAGGCGCCGCTCTCACCTAGTCCCCGCGCGGCGCCCCAGTCCACCAGCCGCGCGCCGCCGCCGGCGGCGGTGTCCAGCACCACGTTGCTGGGGCGCACGTCGCCGTGCACGAAGCCAGCAGCGTGCGCACCACCAAGTGCGCGAAGTACGTCTACAACCACACGGCGCGCGAGCACAAGACGCTCCTCGTCGCTGCTTGTGGCGGCGGCAAGCGTGCACAGCGGTGCGCCGCGCGGCGCCAGCACCAGGAATGACACAGCGCGTGGCTGCGCGCGGGCCGCCTTGGCGCCCGGCAGCGTGGGGGTTGATGCGGCGGAAACGTCGTCCGCAGCCAGAAGCTGCGGCACGGCCGGGCAGCTCGCGGCGTTGAGGGCGCGCAAGACTGTCGCCTCGCGCGCGAGGCCAGCGCGCGCCAGCGGCGTGCGGCCTCCCACGTGGGCACACTTGACCACCGCCGCAACACCCTCAAAGCTGGTGGCGTACACGTTTGTGAAGCCGCCTGTGCCGAGTCGCTCCTCCAGCTGCAGCGGCGCGCCCGCCACGCGCAGGGAGACGTCCCAGGGCGGTATGGCCAGCTCGCACAGCTGCGTCGGAGATGCGGACAGCAGGCGCACCAGGGCGGCGAAGCCTGCCGGCACTTCGCCCGCGGTGCTGTCGAACAGAGGAAGCAGCGGCGTCGCCAGCACGTTTTGATCCACCACACCATCCTCACGCACGTTCATCATCACGCGGAAGATGCGCACGGAGCGGCCATTTGTGAACACAGCGAACGCAGTCCAGTTCTCCGCGGACGGAAAGGTGTTGCGCAGGTGCTCCACACGCGAAATGGCGTACCCGATAGCATCCAGCGTGCCACTGCGCACCTTATCTGAGCTTGTGCTCTCGCCTGCGTCGTTCTCCTCGCGGGACTTGTCTTCGAACAAGATCAGCGAGTTGGACAGCTCTGCAAATGCGTCGCGCTCGCGCACCACCACGTGATCGGGCCGCGCGGAAAGTGGGGACACCACGCGCTCCGACAGCACCTTCAGCTCGCTTCCCACCAAATTAATGATGTCCGACAGCAAGCGCGCAACAAAGGCCTGCACGCTCACCACACCGCCACCGCTCTGCAGCGTGCACTCCGGTGCCGTTGACGGCAGCGTGGGGCGGTCCAGGCGCCGGAACAGCTCCGCCATGCGCGCCGCGTGTACCTCAGGAAGGCCTGCCAGCGTTTTGACCTCGTCCTCATCAAGAAACTCCTGCAGCATGGCGACAGCGCTAGTGACGGTGACGCACGCAAGGCGCAAGAAGTTGAGCATCTTCGCGTAAGCTGCGGTTTCACGACGCGCCGCTGCCGCAGCCTCCAAGGCGTCCAATACGCGCGCCTCAGCCGCCTGTCTGCCAGCCTCAGCTGCCTGTCTGCCAGCCTCGGCCTCCTTTATCCGCGCCTCGGCCCGTGCCTCAGCCCGCGCCTCGGCCTCCTTTATGCGCGCCTCAGTATCGTCGGCGCGCATCTCAGGCGCGACGGGGCGCGCGCGCTCCAAGCGTCGGCTCGCGTTGCGCACCCGCTTGAGAGTCTTGCTGAATCTGCTTGACGGCAGCGCAGCCCCTGCTCGCTGCGTTGGCGCGTCAGCGGCTGGTACGCGGTCGGCGGAAGGTCCTTCGGGCTCGTCTGCGTCGCCGCACAAGCCGTCTGTCAGCGCGCACTTAGAAGCACACAAGCGCACGCAACAGAGACTGAGAGAACGCGCCTGCGACGCCTCCGCCGTCCTCCACCTGTCCTGAGGCCGCCTGTACCAGCCAGCAGCTCCGCCGCGTAGCGCCCGCGCCCGCGACAAAGACCGTAGCGCGTGGCGGAGTGTGGCGCAGCGACATATTCCACAGCGCAGTATGCGGCACCGGCGTCGGACGCAGCGGCGCCGCTCGCAACGACATGTCTGACTCGCCACGCGGTCGGCTACGGCGGTTCGCGGTCGGCTTCGGCGCGGTCGGCTTCGGCTGTTTCTGACTCACGTCGAACGCAACTTGCGAATCACCCTACCATAGTTGTGAGTCTGGAATTATGAGAAATGGCAGGTAGTTTCTACATGTGAGAAACGGCGGCTGCGGAGAGTGACAAATCTTGTGACACGTGGCGCAGCACAAAACTGACTGGCCGTCTTCGGCGGCTGCCGTCGGCAACCAGTCGTCACGACGCCCTGATTGCTTGAATGCACGCAACGCGAAATAGATTGACAGCATCATGGGCAGGCTCTGGCCCACAAGTCTCACCCCCACAACGTGCCATAACTCGCATACGCGAACGCGAGTCCGCCCACAGGCACCAGTACAAAAAGCGCCGCCAGCAAGGTGAGGATATTGAAGCCGCTGCCCTTGTATTGGTCTCCGTCCCAGTTGTCGGTATATAAGTCCTTGCGCTCTCGGCCATTGTTAGCCCTGGCGTTTGCAAAGCGCCACTCGTCCAGCGCCTCACGCTCACTTCTCCGCTTGCCCAGCTTCTTCGTCTTCTCATACCAGTTCGCCCCATAAGTCACGTTGTCGTCGTCGTCGTCGCGCTGCTTTGCTGCAAAAACCAACGAGGTGTGCCGAACACACGGACGCGTGTGCCTAGACGCCTCGCGCAGTGCGCGTGACGAGCTCAACTGTCGACATTGCACAGGGAGCGGCATCGTTACTGTGGCGCTAGGCATGCTGGGCGAAATACAAGCGCCACAGGTGATTGGATGAGCGAAGGGCACTGTGCAATCGTCGCGCAGTGACGTGAGTTGCTTCAGTCAGTTGGAATAACATTGTTTAATACAGAGGACGTTGAATGTAGCCGTGGCATCTCATCGGCGCTTGGGCCTCCAAGTGTTCCGGCTCTCTGCCTCTGGGTCGCTCGGCGGCGCAGGCGCAGGAACGGATGCATACGCCGGGACTGGCGCTGGTACAACCCCTGCGACAGGTGCCACCTTCTCCGACACAGGGGGGAGCATGGGCGTGTAGCTGCTGGGGGCATCCTCTCCAGAGCGCGGTAGGGCGCTGGACGCAGCAGCCGCAGCGATAGCCTCCAGCGCCTGGCGATACACCGCATCCATATCAACTGAGCTGCGCGAAACTGCGGCGGCGGGCTGCTTTGCAGGCGCAGCAACTGGTGATGATACCGGTCCACTGACGACCGGCAGGGGGCCATCTACAGGAGGATAAGCGCCTACAATCATGCTTGCAGCATCTTCGCCGTCAACCTCTGGCTCTGGCTCCTTGTCCTCCGGTGCGTCGCCCAGGATGGCGAGCACCTTGCGGGCGCTGTCTGCAAGAGCCTCATTGCCGCTATTTACTGCCGCTTTTGCCGCATCGTACGCCCCCGCAGCGCGAGCCTGCCGCACCGCCGGATCACTGTTGCCAGAGGAGAGAATAGCGAGCAGCGCCTGGAAGCCGCACAACTGCAATGCGTCGTGAGCAGTATGCCTGCGCAGGGCAGCTGCCAGCAGGGCGGCCGCCCACGGCAACACAGTTTCCGCAGTGGCGCCGCCCCGTCCGGCGGCAATACTGGCGGGCACACGCGAGAGGACATCGGCGCCCCAGAGCTGCACATCTGGCTCGCGAGCCAACACTGCCATACAGCAACACACGCCCCGCGCCGCTCCCGCCGCCAGGGCGTCGCCGAACGCAGCTGGCTCCTCCTTCGCTAGTGCCGCCAGCGCCTCGCAGGCGGACACGCACTCGTGTGGCGAGGTGCCTGCAGACAAAAGACGCGCCACCCACCCTCGTGCCGCTTCCTGCTCAGCCTCGTCGGCGGCGGCCAGCAGCTGCGACACGAGAGACAGCGCCTCCAATGCAGCCCGCGATTGTGCGTCGGTCAGCGCCTGGGCAGCAGTCACTTGGCGGCTGAGCGTCGCTTGCGCTCGCGCTGCTGCACGCAGAGATGACTGCAGGTGACCCACCTCGCGCGCCTGCGCCGCCGAGCTCAGTCCGGCTCCGCGCACCACCTCCGACTGCGCCGCCGCCGCATCCCTGGCTGCCGCAGTCTCGCTGCGCGCCTGCTGCAGCGCTGCCGCCGCAGCGGATGCGGCATCGGCAGCAGCCTCGCGCTCAAGCTGGAGCTGCGCCTGCGCCGCGCGAGCCGCGTCCTGCGCCAACTCAGCCGTGCGCACGGCGTCTGCGCGCGCGGACTCGATGGCGTCGGTCTGCTGCGCACGCAGAGACGCCAGCTCCGCTTGCGCCTGGGCGGCCTCATGGGTCTTTGCCTCCAAGGCAACGGCGGTGCTTGCCACCTGCTGCGTGGCGCTGTTGAGGGCAACACGCAGCGCATCAGCATCAGCACGAAGCGAGTCGACGCCTTGCAGCTGTGCGCTCAGGCGAGCAACCTCGCCGCGGGCAGTCTCGCGCTCTGAGCGGAGGCGCTTCAGCTCTGCACGAGCCTCCTGCAGCTCCGTCTCCAACGCCGCCTTCGCCTCGCGCTCTTTACGTAGCTCGCCCGCGGCGGCCGTCAGCAGCTCGGTGTTCTGCTTGATGTTTCCGCTGGCTGAGGCCAGGCCAGCAGCCGAGTTGCGTGCCTCTTCTTGGGCAGCTGTCAGCGCAGCCTGAAGCTCATCGCAACGCTCTCGCGCACGACGGAGCTCCCAGCGCACAGAGGCCTGACCTGCGGGCGGTCCCTCGCCAGCAGCGTCGCTGCCAGGCACCTGCTGCGACGCAGACGTCGTATTGGCTGCAGCAACGGCCGCCTGGGCTTCCGCCTGAGCGCGCTCACGCGCCGCCTCCGCCTCCACGGCCGCCCGCTGCGCGCTTGCCAACCGGACTTGAAGTTCCGCGAGCTGAGATTGAGTGGCAGCAAGCCTGGCAGTGGCGTCGGTGAGTTCGTCTGGTGCCCAGGCACTCGTGCGCTCCTGTTCAGCAACCAGCTCCGCGAGCGACGCCGCCACGCTCGCATGTGCTGCCTTGGAGGCCTCCAGCTCGGAGTGCAGGGCGGCGCACAGATCATCGGCCGCCTTGGTAGCAGCACGAGCTGCATCCAGTGCTGCCTGGCTGGGCCCGCTGCTACCATCCTGCGCCGCCTTCGCCTCCGCCGCCTCTGCCCGCGCGGCGGTGATGGCCGCCTCTGCGGCGCGCAGCTGGCCGGCATGGCGCGCCTTTTCACGCAGGAGGTCAGCCATCGCCGCACGAACCTCAGCCTCACTTGCGGCAGCCATCGCTGCGCGTTCGCGCTCCGCTGCCACCTCTGCCCGAGCAGCAGTTTGTTCATCACGCGCAATACGCTGCAGCGACTCAAGAGACGCCATAGCACGCTTCTGCACCTCTGCACTGCGCGTCTTCTCCTTCGCCAGGTCAGCGCGCAGCGCAGCGATTTCATCGCCGCCATTTGTGAGGGCAGCAGCGCCCGTTCCAGCAGACGCCCGGCGGCTGCGCTCATAGGAAAGAGCCTGCGCAACTGACGCCAGTGCCTGTGCTGCCTTTGCGACGTCTGCTTTAGCCGCCGCAAGCGCTGCCTGCGTGGGAGCTAGCTGCGAGTGGCAAATGCGGTGGGTGGGGCACAGTGTTTGGGCGTGAGTGCGCGTCAAGCGTCAAGTGGGGGCACTCGTAAGCTGATCAGTGGCCGGTGTGATTTGCTGGCCCCAAACGCGTGTCGCGCACCTGTGGCACGCCGGCCAACGTGCTCATTCGCTGCTGTTCCGTGTCCAGCGCCTCCATGGTCTGCCGCAGGCCAGCCATCGCCGCGGCCGCGGCAAGGTCTGCTCCATCTGCCATAACTGCTGCTGGTTGATCAGTGTTTAACCGCGCCCACCACGCTCGCGACTGAACTGCCGCTCCACTATGCAGCTGCTCTCAATGCACACGTGTACGAGCGTTGGCGGAGCGCGTGCTGGTGTGTTGCCCAGGGAATACCCAGGCTCAATTGACCCCCATACCCCTACTCATGCCGGCGCCCGTCGTAGTGACGCTGTACTGGCCGGAACATGGCGTCGTGCAGAATCCGCTGTCGGGCTGGTCATGGCGTGAAGACGGCGGTTCCGTCAGTGTGCTAGTGGACAGCAAACAGCACCCGCACCTTCCTGCCTGCTGCACACCGCCGGAGCACCAGCCGGTAGGCGTGCTGCTCCCCGAAGATGAGGCTGTGACTCGTGTGTCGAGGCGTAGAACTGCAGCTGGCTTGGGTCCGCGTGAAAGCAGCGTGTGGGTGTCTTTGCTCGCAACAGACTCAGGCCTGCCTCGCTTGCGCGCCCTGTGGCTGAGCGGAGTACACGAACATGACACAGTGCTTGTTACGGTACTATATCAGGTGTGTGTGTCGCGTCCTGAGCTGGCTGGACGTGCGTCTAGTGGAGTGCTTGACAACTGAACTGTGCCCCTGCCTCTGCGCCAGGTGCTCCCACGGGGACGCTGCGCTATTGGAGCTACCTCTCCCGAATCGAAATTGCAACGCGTGCTGCAAATTCTGGATGCGATGGCGCCGCACGTGTGTGTCGACCCATGCAAGTCGACTGCGTTGCACTCTCTGGCGCGGCTCACGCAAAGCCAGGCGCACGTGCGCGCCTGCTGGCCGCGGTCAGCTGTGTGCTCCGAGCTTGCTGTGCGCGCGGATGTCGTGCGCAAGGGGCCAGGCAGTCACTTGCACGCCCTCGCATTGTTGCTGTGTGCAGACTGGCTTTGCGGCGCCGCTCTGAGTCACGAATTGCTGAACCACCAGCAGATGGTGACTCAGCTGGTAAACCATGGCGTGGCTGCGCTGATGCAGCGCGCGCCTGCGGGCACTGCACACTGGTTCTGGGGGGCCAAGCCGCTGGGCATCAAACTCCATGCCCACGTGTGCCAGGCGCTCAGCACTGCGCTGCTGCAGTTCGCGCACGCAAATGCAGTGGCGGGAACACACGCTGCTCGCTGCACGGCCCCAGCTCTTCGCCTTCTTGCAGCAGCAGGGTGCCTGCCCTTTCTGGGTGGCTTGTCCATGCAATGTGCACTGCTCGCAGACATGCTCCTCCTGCTTGGTCTCCCGCTGATGGCGCTGCGCGCGGTGGCTTTCGCGTGGCTGCATCTGCACTGGGCGGGCATCAAGAACCTGCACCACAAGCTGTATCGCCCTCCAGCGTCCTCCACACCGCCACCGTTCCGCATGGAGCGCCTCACCGTCGGCTCCCTCCTTCTAGCGCCTCTCTTGCTGCTTGCGCCTACGCTGTGTGCCTACGGTGCCGTGGTGGCATTGCTGGCAGCGCTGCCCAATGTGGGAGGCTCCTGCGTCAGAGTTGCACCGCAATCTGCGGCATTTGTGCTAGCAGCCTTGCTGTCCCGCTTGCAAACACGTAGCTGCGCTGCCTCCGCGTGGATGGAGCCGCATACGCACGCGAATGTGATGAGACTTAGGCGCGGCTGTGAATGACATAGGCAAAATTCCATTTCGTTATCCCCTTCGCTTGTCTCTTTCAGGACGCAAGGCGCACATGTTTGCTGCGCTTCCCAGTATTCCTCGCAATGTCTGACGGGAAGGGCTTAATTGCAGACGTACCGCTGTCAGTCATCACCCGGCCTCTGGAGACACCTGTGGACACTGCCAAAGTTGCAAGTTTGGTGGAGACGCTGCGCACAAGCCCCGATGCTGTGCCGCCAATCACCCTGCTGTGGATCACAGGCGAGCAAGGCGGCCAGTATTTCTACAGTTTCGGCGGCTGTCACCGGTTCACAGCCCATAAGCAGATGGGCGCGCAGACCGTGCGCGCAGTGCTCCAGCGCGCCACGCTCGATGACTTGCGGCTCTTCTTGGGGGCGAGCACGCCCAAGCGCCTGCTGTAACGCTGCAGGAGACGACGCGGCCGCTGCTGCCGCTGCTGCTGTCGCTGGCGTGCAGCTGCCCATCACTGAGGTGCTTGCGGACGTGGTTTCCGCGCTCGAGTCACACTCCAACCTGGTCCTGGAGGCACCGCCAGGAGCAGGCAAAACGACAATCGTCCCCCTGGCGCTGCTTGCCCACGCCAAGTGGCTGGGTGGCACGAGCCGGATAGTCATGATCGAGCCTCGTCGTCTGGCGGCACGAGCCGCAGCGCGCCGCATGGCTGCCGCTCTCAGCCAGAGGGTGGGCGACCTCGTTGGCTACACAGTTCGCGGCGAGAGCGTGGTTTCTGCAGCCACACGCATCGAGGTGGTCACCTCTGGTGTCCTGGTGCGCCGCCTGCAGCGCGACCCCGGCCTGTCGCGCATATGTGCCATCCTGCTTGATGAGTTCCATGAGCGTGGTCTCGACAGCGACCTTGTGCTCGCCCTCGCTGCGAATGCTCAAGCTGAGCTGCGCCCAGACCTGCGGCTAGTCGTCATGTCCGCCACGCTGGGCGATGGCTTGGCCCAGCGCACGGCTGAAATGCTGTGCAATGCCCCCGTTGTGCGCTCCCAGGGACGCAGCTTCCCGGTGGACATCATACATCTGGGAGAGCCGCCGCCGGGAGAGCTTGAGCGAGCCACTGCAGTTGCTGTGCGGCGCGCACTGCAGGAGCAGCCGCTTGGCGACATGCTCGTATTCTTGCCCGGCGCTCCCGAGATCCGGCGCACGCAGGCTCTGCTCGAGGACAGCCTTGGAAGCCGAGTGGAGGTGCTCCCTCTTTATGGCGAGCTGCCGCAGGAGCAGCAAGATGCGGCACTGGCACCACGCGTGGGCGAGCAGCTTCGGCGCGTCGTCCTATCGACCAGCATTGCCGAGTCTTCGCTCACCATCCCAGGCGTCCGCCTTGTCATCGACTGCGGCCTGTCTCGCCGCAGTGTGTTTAACCCAGGTACAGGCTTGTCCCGTCTGGTAACCGTCAAGACGAGCACATCCAGTGCTGATCAACGAGCTGGCCGTGCGGGGCGCACGCAGCCAGGCGCATGTTATCGCTTGTATGGCGCAAACACAAACCGCGATGCACACACGCCACCTGAGGTGGAGTCTGCGGATCTCGCTTCAGTCGCGCTTGAGCTAGCTCTGTGGGGAGGCCATGACTTGCCGTGGTTGGATCCCCCGCCATCTGGTGCGCTGACTGTTGCTCGCTCCTTGCTCAAAGACCTGGGTGCAGTAGATGCCACCACCGGGTCGCCCACGACCCACGGCACGCGCATGGCTGCTTTGGGCGTGCACCCACGACTGGCGCACATGCTGCTGCGTGCCCATTCGGCAGGGCCTTCCGCGAGCCGATTGGCCTGCGATCTAGCGGCACTTCTTGAGGAACGGAGCTTGCTGCGCAAGGGCGGCGATGCGATCGTCGGCGGCCCTGGCGCAGATATTCGGTTGCGCGTGGCTGCACTTCGCGGCCAGTTGCGTGATGGTGACGCGCAGCTCGGCGGCTGGGACGTTGATCGCGGTGTTGCTTCCCGTGTGCGGAGCGCCAGCACGCAGATGATGGATCAGTTGGAGGCTTTCTGCATGCAGCAGGGCGAAGACACTGGCGCGGTCTCTCCATCGATGGACGCGGACTCTGACCCCTTTGCTGCGGGACTGCTACTCTCGCTAGCGTACCCCGACCGCATCGGGAAAGGTCGCAGTGGAAGGGATGGAGGCTTCACGCTGGCTGGAGGCAAGCAGGCGGCCTTTTGGAGGGCGCAAGAGGAGCCGCTCATGGCGTTTGGGTCCACCTGGCTGGTTGCTGCCGATGTGGATGGAGATCCGACTCGTCCTCGCATCTTGGCAGCTGCTCCTCTGCCTCCGCTAGCGGCTGAGCACCCGTGGATTGCTCCTCTTGCGAACACTGAGGACCGCGTGTTCTGGAATCCCAGCGCTGGAGTAGCGGCGGCACGGAGAGTGCGCACGCTTGGAGCCATTGTGCTCGCTGAGGACACGCTTCCTGCGCCACAGGGCGAGGCACTGACTGCGGCTCTGTTGTGTGGCATCCGGGATCATCTTGGCTTGACGGCGCTCAAGTGGAGCCGAGACACACGAGCGTGGCGGGCGCGCGTGCAGTTCTTAGCAACCTACGCTGGAGATGCGGCGGTAGCTGCTGGATGCGCGCCTTTGCCTGACCTCAGCGACGGGGCACTACTAACCTCACTTGAAATCTGGCTCGCTCCTTTTCTCTCGGGCGTCACCACCAAAGCGCAGCTAGCTTCCACGGACGTTAGCAATGCGCTGCGCTTGATGCTGACCCCCAAGCAGCTTCGATTTGTGGAGGAAGCGGCGCCGACGCACTTTACTGCACCTTCTGGGTCCCGCATCCCCATCAACTACGACTCTTGCATCACCAATGGTGGCGTCCCCGAAGTGGCTGTGAGGCTGCAAGAGATGTTTGGCTTCACGAGCACCCCGTGCGTGGGCGGCGTGCCACTCTGCATGTCTCTCCTGTCCCCTGCGTCGCGAGAGGTGGCGCGCACGAGCGACCTGGCCTCGTTCTGGACAAGCCCCAGTGGCTACGCAGCAGTGCGGAAGGACCTGCGCGGGCGATATCCCAAGCATAACTGGCCTGATGATCCCTTTGCAGCGAAGCCTTCAGCCAAGGTGAAATCGAAAGTTTAGAAGAAGTATAGAAGACACGTTGTTCACTTATGTCTGCGCCCCGTGACCCGCGCGTGCAGCGATGTGTTCAATGGCCAGCCTGTATTTGCCTGGCGGTTCAAGGACGCCTCCCCCAGCCAGTGAGATGCCCAGGCTCACCACTCGTCGAGAGTTCAGCTCGGTATCAGTCTCCACAACCCGACCTCGCCACGTTTTCACAAAGCGCGAGAACGGAATCTGCACTGTGGTCCAAGCATCAGGCGGTGTAAACAGGAAGGCTTGCCATAGGTCGTCATCCGCGCCCTGTGCGTCGGAAAGCTATGAGTCAGTTGAATGACACCGGCAGCTCCTCCCGGGAATGCGCGCACCGGCACCGCAATCCAGTCATCTGTCCTGAGAGTCACGACGTATTTGCGGCCATCGCCCTGTGCATACGCGCACGTGACCTCAGCTCCGCGTCCATGTTCTGCAATCACGGACACGGAGAAACGTACCATGACGCGATACTCCATCGTGTCGAAATGCTCCAAATTCAGCTCATCCTCTACCTGCGTGTGTCCTCTGTGACCTTCACTGCAACATCTGCCGCTGCTGACAAGTAGAACGCACCACCGCACGCATTCCGCAGAAGCCACTGCGCTTTAGGACGCGTCTCAAGGCGTTGGGAGGCTGTCCGCCAGTGCTGTCTTCACGCAGGTCCGTCGACAACGTGCCGCTCAACACAGCATGCCCTGCGCACTCGGCGGGCTTAGCACCACTTAACTCGCGCTAGACAGATGGAGTTGTCCAACCTTCAGGCGATAGGTCAAGAGACGCGGTCGACAGGCCGCCAAGGTCACCGTCAGCGAACGTCTGCGTGTGGTCAGTCAGAGACCGCGCTGAAAGGTTGCGATACAGTATGCTTGATGTAGGAGGAGACGAACCTTCCAACGCGATAGTTCTGACTGGCTGTCGAAGCGAAAGAGCTCGCACTGCGACGGCGGACGCGGGTCTCCAACTGTCGTAGAGCAAAGTACGCGTCAGCTCCTGACTCGAACGCGCTGGCAGCACATGATTCTGGGTGTCACACCTCTTTTGAGATACTCCCTTGTGCGCGCAGCTAGTCGGCGCCACATCGATGCTGGGTGTGCGCGAAATGGAAGGAGATCAAAGTTTGAGAATCTCAAACTGATCTGATCAAGAAGCCACGTCACCATCCATGAATTCTGCTCCGCCGCGCAACACTTCGCTTCCGAATGGGTAACTCGATGGCAAAGCAGCAAGCGGCTGGTCAAGCCCGCATGTTGGAGCGTCAAATGGAGCTTCAGATGCAGATGCGCGAGCGCATGATGGCGGTGCGTGCTTCGCCAGTGGTCCGACAAAGCTTCCCAGGATTGTGTGCAACTTGCTGACCTCGGATGGTCCAGGCTCAAATTGCAGGCACCCGTGATATGCTGAACTTCATGGGCGCCTTGCTGTTGTCGCAGCTACTGGCTTGTCGCGTGCCGCTGCAAGAACGGGCAACCCAGCATACTTGGGTCCTCTTTTTCCATTCACATTCGTCTTGGCATACCAGGCCGACTTCGCGTATGGCGACAAAACGAGCCGCATTGTCAGAAACGCAGCAAGCGCTTTTCCGGATGTGTAGCACACGGCATGAGTCCGTCGATGCAACGATGCGATGCAAAACGCAGTGTCTATCGTTCATTACACGCGCTCACCAGCCGATGTGCCGCCACGCGTCATTGACGCCTGCGTAGACAGCGTCCTCACCCAGCTCCTCTTCGATGCGCAGCAGCTGGTTGTACTTGGCCAGGCGCTCCGAGCGGCAGGGTGCGCCCGTCTTGATCTGGCCCGTTGCGAGGCCCACGGCGAGGTCAGCGATGAAGCTGTCCTCCGTCTCCCCGCTGCGGTGGCTGGCCATGACGCCCCATCCGGCGCCCTTGGCCATGCCGACAGCCTGGATGGACTCGGTGACGGTGCCAATCTGGTTCACCTTGAGCAGCAGCGCGTTGCACCACTTGCCCTCGATGGCGGCCGCCACGCGCTTAGGGTTGGTCACCAGCAGGTCGTCGCCCACAATCTGGCACAGGCCGGTGGAGGTCAGCTTGGCGGTGTGCTCAACGTCGTCCTGGTCGAACGGGTCCTCAATACTGATGATGGGGTACTCCTTGGCGAAGCTTGAGTACAGGGCAATCATCTCCTCACCCGTCTTCTTGTCGCTCCCGTCGTTCGGCTGCTGCTTGAAGTTCAGGTCGTAGCACTTGTCTTCCGTCAGGAACTCGGACGCAGCCACATCCATGCCGATCTTCACCTTGCCTGTGTAGCCAGCCTTCTCGATGGCGGTAGCCAGCAGCTCCAGGCCCTCCGCGTTGGACTTGATGTTGGGCGCAAAGCCGCCCTCATCGCCCACGTTGCACGCATCCTGGCCGTACTTCTGCTTGATCACCGACTTGAGGGTGTGGTACACCTCGCACCCCATGCGCATGGCCTCGCTGAAGCTGGGTGCGCCGACCGGCAAGATCATGAACTCCTGCATGGCGAGCGCATTGCCGGCGTGGCTACCGCCGTTGATGACGTTGAACGCGGGCACGGGCAGCACGAGCTTACCGTTGCCCGCCAGGTCCGCGATGTGGCGGTACAGTGGCACCCCCTTCTCGGCGGCGCCAGCCTTGCAGACGGCCAGAGACACCGCCAGGATGGCGTTGGCGCCCAGCTTGCCCTTGTTGTCGGTGCCGTCAAGCTCCTTGATCATGAACTCGTCAATGTCGCGCTGCTTCGTCGGATCCTTGCCCACCAGCGCCGGCGCGATGATGTCGTTGATGTTCGCCACCGCCTTGGAGACGCCCTTGGCCATGTACCTGTCAGCCGCGGCGAGACACAGTCAGCTCCAAGACCAAGCGCAAGGCAGCAACACAGTCGAGCTGTGCGCACTTCGACTTCTCGCCGTCACGCAGCTCCACGGCCTCGTAGATGCCCGTAGACGCGCCAGACGGTACTGCCGCGCGGAACATGCCCTTGTAGGTGTGCACATCAGCCTCCACGGTGGGGTTGCCGCGCGAGTCGATCACCTGACGGCCCACAACCTTGGTGATAGCTGGCGGGCTCATCTTCTTCAGGTACTCCGCCTGCGGGAGTAGGGAAAGTGCGAGAGGAGTGAGCTCCGGCCGGGACGGAGAGAGGACACGATACCCGAGACGAGTGCGCAGCAGGCGAGTTTCCCCGCGGCCGCGCGTCCCAG
>Ga0164297_10002959_pt1 | contig 16270 bp, 14 predicted proteins | sample GEODES058metaG_FD_113539 | JGI IMG/M metagenome (GOLD analysis project Ga0164297, IMG submission 113539) | Dystrophic lake water microbial communities from Trout Bog Lake, Wisconsin, USA - GEODES058 metaG | ecosystem: Environmental > Aquatic > Freshwater > Lake | place: USA: Trout Bog Lake...
CTGAACAAGCAGGTAAATCTTATCTGAGAATGACGAGCCGATAACCTTCGCCTATGTCGATCACACTATTAGGTGGCCTACTCATCGCTGGCCTTGTGGGCCCCATTTTGCGGATCCCGAAGCGCTTTGGCTTGCCGGTTGCAGTCGGCGAGCTACTGATCGGCGGAGTGCTTGGGCACAGCGGATTTAACAAAATCTCCACGACAGACCCAACTCTTACGTTGCTAGCGACAGTCGGTTTCGCGCTCCTAATGCTCACAGCTGGTAGCCATATCGACTATCGCTCTTTCACAAAAAAGGCATTTGGAACTCTCTACAAAATTCTTGCCGCGAATGCAGTTGTTGCGGTGGCACTCTCACTCGCGATAGACCACCTCGCGCACTTTTCAAATTGGAAATTGCTTGCAGTTATTTCGTTCTCAAGTTCCGCAGCTTTTGTTATTCCGATTGTTGCTTACACAAAGCGAGATCTACACCTTGAAATCCTGATCGCCCAGGTAACTATCGCGGATGCACTCTCCTTCATGGCGCTCCCGCTTTTCACACAACGCTCAGATCAACTTCGTGCCATTACTGGATCGCTCGTTGTTCTTGCAGCAACTTTGGTGATCTATGGCCTGCTACTTCTAGCTAAGAAATTCGGTTACCTAGATCGTGTTCATGATGTATCGAAGGTCGATCATCTTGGTGTTGAACTTCGCATCAGCCTTGCGCTTCTACTTCTAGTAGCTGGGCTTGCGCTTCGATTCCATGCATCAGTGATGGTTGCTGGATTCTCGCTAGGCGTTGCCCTTGCGACGATCGGAGTACCTCACAGGTTAGCCCGACAACTCTTTGGAGTGAGTGATGGTTTCTTTGCACCGCTTTATTTTGTCTGGCTCGGAGCTTCCATCAATATTCGCAGCACGTTCCATTCCCGCGATGCAATGTTGTTAGCTGCACTACTTCTTGCGGCCGCGATTCTGGTCCATGCTCCAGCGCTTATCTTTAAGCAACCGCTCGCTAATGTTTTCTTAGCAAGCGGCCAGCTCGGAATTCCAGCTGCAGCAGTAACGCTTGGTGTTGCCAATGGTGTGCTGGATCAGGCACAGTCTGGTGCAATCATGTTGGCAGCCGTTTGTACGTTGATCGTGCCTACGCTTTTTAAGAACAAGGCAAGCGCAGGCACAACTAACTGATATGTAGTTGGACTAATTAGCCTTCTTGTAACCCTTAGGGCAATTGATTGCCTGAACGGTCTTCTTCACCTTGCCATTCATGCAGACAATTGTCTTTGGGAGAGGCTTCTTCGGTGAGCTCGATGGTGCCGCTGTCGACGGAACGGAAGCGGATGGCGAAGGCGCCGGGGCTGCCTGCTGAGTGAGCTTCACATCAATTGTTGGATTAGAGAAGCTGAAGCCCTTCGCGGACAAATACAGCCAGCCATCCTTTTCATTCACAACAGTCGTAGCAATTTGGGAACTACCGTCATCACTTTGGATGGAGATAGATGCCTGAATGGGTGCATTTGTAAATTTGTAAAGGCACCGCGCAACATCGCTTCGAATCGACAAGTCGTACGTTCCAACGGCCGGTGTTCCATCTGACGCAAAGTGTGGAGATGCAACTTTGTATTGCAATACGCCACTTGTTGCATCAAAAGTTGGAGGACCAGCAGCATAAGTCAGTGAATTTGTCGTGACAAGACCAGCCAGGTCACCCGTGTTGTCAGAACATTGATTAATTGCATCCGAGCCACCCGTAAGCGTTCTAAATGACCAATAAGAATCGGTTGTAGTTGCCCTATTTTCATAAGCAGGAGCAAATGCCGTCACCAAATCCATAATGTTTGGTCCAGAAAGATCGTCAACTATTTTGATTCCGTATCCCGGATCTCCCTCTACTCCAAATTCACTTCCGTTAAACACTAATTTCTTAACTGGATCTGGAATTTGAGAATTAGGTACTCTGAAATTCAAGGATGGGACTAAGACGGGATCTGCCTCAATCGAAATTTCTTCGCCAGATTTCCATGGTTTGGTGTTTATGAGAGGGCTTGCAAGTCGTCCATGAAACCAACCATTTTGTTTGGCGCTCAGGCGAAGTGTCATACCAAATCGGTAACCTGTCGGAAATTCGACAGTTTTTTCGCAATATGTAGTTTCAGTTACGGCACAAGGTGTTCCATCAGGTGCATATTGAGTTCCGTTGCTACCCCATGCACCTCCGCCACTTCGAGCATCTTTTGCAGTGACGAGTTGAAAATTGCCCGAAATTTCTTGTACGGGAATAATTCCTGCTACTAACTGTCCTTCCCATAATTTAGTTTGAGATAGCGGCGTGCCTGAAGCTTTTTGGGCCCCGACGATTGTTTGAACTGAGACGAAATATGTGTCTTGTCCAGCACTATTCAACACACCAGGGAATGTCCAAACTTGTCCCATTCCGTGACTTCTCGGCAAGTTTATCGATGCATTTTCTTCGGTGTAATAAGTACTTTCGCTTGGTACAGACTTTTCAAATTGACCTTGAATTTTATTCCCGAATGGATCGATAGCCCACACGCTCGCAATACAACTTAATTGTGACGAATTAGAGCAGATGTCATAGTTCACCATTCCAAAAATTCCGGTGTCCTTGGTGCAGGTTGGATCATCGAGCCCCTGGCAAATGAGCCATGTCGATGAAACATTTGGATCTCCTTGGCCAAAAATCACTGTAGGCATCCGGCCTAATTCAGAATTTTCTCGCAAGTCCAAGCCAAGTGAAGAAACCGTGGAGGGGATTACGGCTCCGGCTTGCACTGGAGAGAGATTAACCTCGAGTGACAGACTCAAAATGAGCGCCAGCAAAACCAGTAGCTTCTTCTTGCGAGCGCGCATTCCGACCCCATTCCGACCTAAATTCTGCGATTTTCATATGATTCCATGGCTTCACCGCCTAGAAAACAGAGATTTATGCAGTGATCAGTCATATTTCTTTATAAGTTTCGCGCTCTAACGATCACTAGACTTTCACCCATGGAACTCAGCGCCACACTCTGCAATCACGTCGAAACCCCTAACGGACTTCTTTATATCCAAGGCGGCGGCATCGATCGCGTGACGGTTCCACTCAGTGTGCCGGCTCCTTGGCTGATCAATATCGCGCTAGCGGTAAGCATCAGCGTTGGTTGGGATGAGACCAATATCGATCACACCCTCGCCATTCATCTGCGAGATATCGACGGTCAGGATGTTCTGCTTCCTACTGGGCCTGAGACTTTTGGACCTTTTCAAGCAGAGATGAAGTTCAACCTGGGTCGACCTAACGGCTTAGATAATGGGGAGCCTCAACTACTCAACGTTGGATTTAATCTGCCGAACTTGCCGATCATTCGCCTTGATTCTTATGTCTTCACCTGTGAAGTCGATGGCGTAGAACTCAACCGCGTTCGCTTCAAAGTGGTTGCAGCACCGATTAATCAGTAGTCACTTGATCAGGAACTATGAACCATGGCTCCACGAATTAGTAGCGCGGCATAAGCAACAAAGTTAATTGCAATCATCCAGAAGGCTTGGGTTTTTGACACTTTGTGAAATCCGAATAGACCAATGAGCGCAGCAATCAACAGCGCCGACGTTCCAAACGTTAGATAACGAAGTGCTACCCAAATCCCGTCGTGCCAATGGGAAGTAAAAGCTGAACCCATGTGGAATTTACCCATAATGCAAGATTACTACTTAGCGAGTTTGTAACCGCTGGGGCACTGTTTTGCAGTAACTTTCTTCTTCACAGATCCCTTTTGGCAAGTGAGTACGGTTGGCGGTTGTTTTTTCACCACGGAAGGACTTCCGGTTGCACTGGAAACCGGCGTAGAAGAGGCCGCAGGTGACGGTGCGCTCTGTGTAGCGCTTGCCTGGGTGATCTTCACGTGGATTGTGGGATCAGAGAATGTAAAGCCATAAGCGGCCATCTTGAGCCAACCATCTGATTGTCCCACCACCGTAGTTGCTACGTCGCTATTTCCAGAAGAATCTGTAACCGAGACAGTCGCTTGCACGGGTGCGTTGTTAAAACCATACAAACATTTGGCCACACTTGAATTCATCTGAAGATCATACGTTCCCTTGAAAACATCCCCATTTGAACTGTAATGCGGTGATCCAACGTGATAGTTCAAAGTTCCCGTGCTTGCATCGAAAGTTGGTGGGCCACCCGCAAACATCATCGAGTTCGTTGTAACGATTCCAATGAAGTTCTTATTATCTTGTAAACAGCTATTTGTTTGCCCGTTTGTTTGCAGCGTGGAAAAATTCCATTCAGTTGGGGTAGCACTTGCTTTATCGTTTATATACGAAGACCACATGGCATATTGACTAAATGCATCATCCGAATTCGGTGCGGGGGTAGAGAGGCCATTGAGTCGTCCATTCGGCCCCGCTTGTCCCCAATATTCTTGCGATTTATTTGCATAAAAAGACTGCAATTGCGTGGGCAATGAAGAAAATTTCTGAAGTACACCAACCACAGGCACTTTCACCGGTAGCGCCGAAACCTGAAGAGAATATCCCCGAGCTTCTTGAGTCAGTTCAACGCTCGGCGTTTGTAATCTTCCTTGAAACCAACCGGTTGGCGACTGCGAAAGTCGTACCAATAATTTAAAGGTGTAGCTGCTTGGAAACGCCTGTTTCAATGCACAGTCCTGCGCTTCAAAGCTCGCGCAATAATCTGCAAGAGGACCTTGCGGTCCATTGATCTGGTCAAAACCTGACGTTGAATCTAGATACTTTGGTGGAGAGTAGTTACCCGCAGCGCTGAGCGAGACCGGGAAGATATTCGCTGAATAATCAGAAAGTGAGAACTTACTCTCTCCAGGATTTGCATATCCTTCGGTCCGAAAATTAATTAAATATTGAGTGGTGTTTCCGCCATTGACTACTCCAGGAAGTGACCACAAGCTCGGAGTTGAACCTGTTGGGAGATCGTTAGCGGGATTTCCTGGAAAGTCAGTAAAGCCCTGTGTTGGCATATTTCTGACTAAGACTCCTTGTGTTGTTACACCACTTGTGTCGGTCGCACTCAATCCATCAATGCAGTCGATAGTTATCGTGGCTGAGCACGGTGGCAGGATTGCAACATATTTTCGTAGTAGCGAAATAGCGCATTTATTGTCGGAGTCGCTTGCACAATCATGGGTTGACTTTGCGTAATTTGATTGATCGCCAACACTGTTCAGGTAAGAGACCATATTTGCGTATGAATAATTATCTTCGATCAGCAGGCCTTGAAGCTCTTGGCCGCTCTCGTAGTTGTTGGTCGTCACGATTGCAAACTGTTCGTCAGGCAAAGTGTCTGCTTTTCCTGGAGACGGTGCAAGCAACAGGCTAACTAAAGCTAGGGTTGGGACTATCGCGAATTTTGATTTGAATCGAGACAGCTTCATGTCAAAATTATTGAGGTTCTGACCAGTCTTTTACAAGCACAACTACTTTGAGAGTTTGTAACCAGCAGGGCATTTTTTTGTGGAGATTTTTGTCTTTATGGATCCTTTTTGACAAGTGATTTCATAAAGAGGCAGTGATTTTTTCGCTACCTTGCTTGAGGCTGGTTTTCCTGTTGGGATTGTGGATTCCGCCGGGCTAGGTAATGGAGCTGGAGTTGCATCTACCGATGCCGCGGCGGTTGTTTTTGAGGCACTAGCGTTGAATAATTTAAAAGCTATGTCAGGCGACGAAAAGTGGAAATTTGAGTCAGAAATTCGGAAAGTATTTCCATCGTATTGACTAGTTATCGTTTGTATATCGCTTTGTGAATCCCCGCTGGAATCGGTAACAGAAATTTGGGCTTGGGTTTCGTTGCTTAATGTGATTCCCCATAAACAATTGGCCATCTGACTTGAGACTGCTGCCTGGAAGAAACCACTATTCGGTTGACCGTCAACGGTGTAGTGGGCAGCTTGGACTCGTACATTTACAGCCCCGGTCGAAGCCTCTAGCGTTGGAACCGAGGGGTTGTCACCATTGGAAATTACTGAGATATCCGGAATGCCTGTGCACTTTCCCAAAGAAGCCCCAGAAGAATCTCGAGTAGAAAATATATTAACCATAGGCACATCGGCTTCATAGTCTGCATAGGGAGAGGTATCCAAAGGGTCCGTCAGTAACGGGCTGTACAGCTCTCGTTCCGCAAGAATGTTCGTGAAATTGAGGGTTTCTTCGATGTGCTGACTTGAATCAGTTGGATTCTGAATAAGCGTCGAGGAGTAAGTTAAGTCCTTGCTTCGACCAGTTAAATATGCGGGGGCAAAATTGGGTGGAAGCTCCAGCACAACGGTGAATTTAAGTGTCTGGTTGAAAAGCAAATTAGTTGCACAAGTCTGAGGGTTCGACTGACTTCCACATACTAAGTTAGTTGGTCGATGAGCCAGAGCCATAGTCGGGCCGCCACCTTCAAACCAACTTGGTTCAATTACCGCTTGAACTAAATCTTCGTTGGGTGTGCAAACGCTGTATTCATAGGCGCAAGGATTATTTCCCAAAGGAAAATAAAAAACTCGAGGAATGATGCGATCTCCTGATGGAGCCTCAAAAGTTAAGCCGGGTACTTCATATTCATGATACGTCGAGTTGTAATACGTGGTGTTCGGACCAAAAGGCTCGTCTCCATGCCAGGTTTTTCCTGTCAAAACTGCGTGATGAACCACACCGAAACTATCAGTCAAGTCAATGCTTTTTATACATTCAATATTTGGAGTAATCAAGCAATCTTGAAGAATATATGGAGCGGGTACATCGTCAGCTTGAACTGGTTCAGTGATCAAGGGAAATACAAAACACATTGCGATCAGCAAAATACGAATTTTCATTTGGAAACCTTATAGCCCTTAGGGCAGGTTGTTCCAGAAACAGTTTTTTTGACGTTTCCTTTTGTGCATTTAATTGTCTTTGACACTGGTTTAGCTGTTGAGGATGGAGTCGGTGTCGATGAAGCAACAGTAGTCACGGGTGTGGGTGTTGGCGATGGATCACTTTGACTTGGCAATTGAATGTGAATCACTGGGCTTGAGTAATGAAATCCCGAAGCAGTGACGGTCAATCCGTTTGCATCAGCCTTCGTGCTCAAAATCGCCACATCAGCGTTTCCATCATTTTCAGTAATGCTTATTTTCGCCTGACCGGCTGCGGCTTCTGGATCAAGCCCCCAATAGCACTTAGTAAAACTAGCGGGAAAATAGCCTTGGAAGTGTCCTGAAACAACATTTCCCTCAGCATCTAGGTGCGGATTATTCACATTCAGTGAGACAGAACGTGTCTGCTTATCGAAATTAGGTAGATTCACCCAGAGGGCATCTGTCATCAAGGATGGATTAGCACCATTGCACCCGGCTCCGGGTATTTCAGATTCATTTGCGTCGATCGTTCGAATTGACCACATGTTTGTGTCGAAATCGGCTTGATTTGGCGGTTCTAAGTTTGGGGATGAAGGCGTTGTAATTATTCCGGCCGAAGGACCTGCTTCTCCTGAATAACTGATGTTGTATGTATTGCCTGTTAGTTCGGTTTGAACTTTGCTATCTAGAAGTGTGCCTGAGGTATAGGCCGGCTGCATGATGTTCTCTCGTACTTTAATTGTGAAAAGTGCATCCTTTTGCAAAGGATAAGACTCCCGACAATTTACTTGTGGGTCCGCGCACTTCGGGCTATTCGGCTGATACACCGATTTCCACCCCGAAGAATCAATAAACATTAACAGTCCACCAGGCGGCTGGTTAGCGTTGTTGAGCGTCTGAGTCGGCGGTTGAATCCATCCCGACGTCTGGATGAAATTCTTACTGTCGCCGTTGACCAATCCTGGAACAGACCACTCGTAGTAAGAACAGGGATTTGTCAGGTTTGTGACACCGCCACACGTAGCTGTCGTATTCGTTCCTGTGAGAACCGCATCAGCCGAGTGCCCATCGGGAAAAGTCACAGTTAACCCCGAAATACAGTTCATGTCGCTTGAGCTTTGGCATGGATTGAGCAAAGTAACGGGAAAGTCAACCGCCGTTGAAGCGTTAGTCAATACGACGGATGTCAGAATCAAAACGGCCGCGAGCAACATCCCTCTCTTGGAGACCCAACGCCTTCTAAACACGAGAAGCCTTAAATCCACTTGGGCAAATTACTGAGCTGACAACTATCGTTACTTTACCTTTAGTGCATTTCAATGATCTCTTTATCTGGGAAGTAGGTTGATTAGATTTATTCTTGCTGGGTGAGGAATGTGGGCTAGGAATAGGATTACTAGCTGTGGTCACAGGTGCTGGATTAACTGAAGCAGCCGGTGTAGTCGTAGGCGTAGGTGATGGAGATGGTGTAGCCGCATCCTGACTTAAGGTAACTTTCAAGGTAGGGGTTGAGAATGTAAAACCCTTCGCGGCCAAATGAAGCCAGCCATTTGATTCACTCAGAGTTGTAGTTGCCACTTCATTTGCACCAGAGCTATCAACGATAGAAATTGATCCCTTAAGTGGCGCCTCTGAAAAACCATAAATACATCTGGCTACAGTTGAACTTAGGAATAAGTCATAAGACCCTAGAAAAACTTGTCCGTCAACTCCAAAATGTGGAGCGGCAACTTGGTAATCCAAACTTGCATCATTTTTATTGAATGTTGGTGCGCCTGCAGAATACGTAGTCGCATTCGTGGTGACAAATCCCGCCAAAGAATTTGAACGAGTAATGCAAGGGCTTGCAGAATTCAGCTCCCCATTATCTAGTGAGTGAAAAACCCATTCGCCTGGCATTGCCGTTGCCTTATTTCCAAGTAGATCAAGCCACATATTCAATGACCGTATCGAGTCCATTCCACTTGGAAGCGGGTCACTCTCTTGACCAGAATTGGGTGGCAACCCGTATTGCGCGAATTCAGCTTTTTGTGCGTCGGTGAAAGACTTTGGGTCAATCCAACCTGACAAGCTTGGCACGACTGTAGGAAATCCTTGGACTTCCAAGTGCGTGCCGTAGTCAGTTTGTTGATAACTGAAGTTGGGTTGATCTATACGACCATGCAACCACCCAGTTAGTTTCCCAGACAACCTAACATCAATTCCAAATTGTGTATTTAAGGGAAAACTCTGCCTGAGAGCACATTCTCCCTCGCCAACAATGGCGCATGACCTGAAATCTGTCGTCGATGGATGAGATACACCGTAATATTGTTGTGGCCCAATAATTGGCACGTTTGGATGATAAGCCGCATTGATCGAGTCTGTGATGGGAAATAGCCCAGCTCTGAACGAACCAGGTGAAGAAGAAAAACTCCCAGAGCCGTTCTTATCCAGAGTGCCCTGTCGGGTAACGACTAGTGCATACTGATCAGTTCCTGCCCCATTATTCACTCCTGGAATAGTCCAAATATTTGAGTTTGAACCCTGTGGCAAACCGGCTGTTAGGTGACCTTGATAAGGCTGAACAACTTGTGCTGGCATCATCTTTCCGGCAACAGCAAGAATTTTCTGGCCTGTAGCGGGATTAATGGCGTACAGGTCTTCGATGCAGTCGACATCTTGTGTGCTGGCGCACGGTGGTAATAGAGCGTTATACGAGAAGGTTGACGCACTTGCGCATGCCGGGTCAGTCAAACTCTTACAAAATGACAGAGCCTTTCCCGTCTGTTGGTCAATGCTGAACAAGGAAGTAGGGATTCGAGTCAAATCAATGTCGTCGTTGAACCAGACACCCACGAGAGACCTACTGTTTGGCGGAGTGATATCTACAAATTGCTCAGGAACAGTGCTGTCTGCAAGAGCAACAACTGGCATGAGTGAAATGCCTAGTACAACAGCAATAAGCAGACTTTTGATTCGCATACATCAAGTATGAGGGCTGTGACCAGTCTTAATCAACGACTTATCAGCGGGACAGCTACTGGTTAAGAAACAAGTTTGTAGCCATTAGGGCATTGCTTTGCAATCAACTTTTTCTTCACAGATCCCTTTTGGCAATCAATCGCTTTTAATTGAGACTTTGGTCTACTACTCGAGGCAGGGATAGGTTTTGCCGTCACTGAAGCGAGGGGTGTCGGCGACGCAACTGTCCGCGTTGATGCTGGGCTTGGTGTCGGTGTTGGAGTTGCAACGGGATCTGCATTCTTGTCCTGCATTTGGAAACTGATCGTCGGCGAAGAAAAGTGGAATCCGGCTGCGATCATTCGATAGCTTCCATCTGCAACATTTGATGACACTGTAATGACATCTGGAGTGGAACCATCTGGATAACTCAGTGAAAATCTCGCTTGCACGTTTCCAGAGATATCGACACCCCAAAGACATTTCGCCATAGTAAGTGGAACGCTTACTTCCAAATATCCCTTTGAAATCGATCCATCGGTGTCGAGGTGGGTTGAAGTTAACTGAACATTGATCGAATTACTGGCAGCATCCCATTGAGGATTGGACATAAAATAAGCATTCGTTGCAATTTGCAGGCCACCAATTGTGGCGCACTGGCCAAGTGACTGCGATTTATTGTTCTGTAATCCGTAGACCCACAGCGCAGGCTCGTCAGTCAGATACAACGCCTGTTGAATGACTGTTGGATCGGGTAAAGCGTAGTCAACATTTTGCAATTTTTGTGGAGTGAAGTCCACCTCTACATCATGAAAATTCGATTGAGAATCCGCCTGTGAGAGAACCTTCACATTGAGGTTATTTATTCTTCCTTGTGTGTATAAAGGATTGAAAGAAGTGGGCATGCGAAATACAACATGAAAATTAGCATTCGTGTTAAACATCCAAGAGGGAGAGCCTAGGTCACAGGACAGTGGAGAATTAGGACAAGCAATAGCGGCATCAGGTCCGGTCACCTGCACATCTGGTCGATTTCCATCTAAACGGCTCACTTGCATATAGATTCCAAGTTCTTCTTCGTTCAATGCACAAGAGCCGTTATTCCAACAATATGGATTATCGGGACTCCAGTAATAACTCATCAGGACAGCTCGGTCGCTGCCGTTTTGGAAGGTCAATCCCGGAAATTCCCACTCAACTTGTGGCCCTTGCACATATTTCAGTCCTGCATCGACGGCACTCAAAACATCATGGGAAATCCGCCCAGTCTGAACCCCTTGAATCGTCTTACCATCCGGCATTACTGCGGTGATGCTCTCTATGCAATCAATGCCTCTGTTAGTGCAAGGCAATAAGAATGGCATGGCCTGGGTAGTTGTATCTGCGTAGCTGGTGACAGGTTGAATTACGATCGCTCCGAGTAGGATCGATATTAGGGCAGCAACAAATCGATTATTCCTCATGGCATAGTAGATTTTGAAGAATTACTCCAGCTCTCTGGTGACCACTTCGCTCAAGAGTTCTGTTTGGACCAGGCTTGTGCGAATGAACGCAACGGTCAACCAAGCGAGAGTAATTAGGATGTTAAACAAGAGAAGATTTACTTCCCACGAATGCTTCTTGTTTTGATCGATGATTGTTGCATTTTGATCAGCGATCGCAGTTAACGCGTCCTTTTCAAACCAACCATTCACAACTTGTTGCTGATAAACATTCTTGGCATTTGCATTGTTGGCGTCATAATTGCTGCTTGCGATAGCAATTTGGCCCATGCCGTTATCGACAGGAGTTTGCTTGTAGACGCTTCCTAAAAAAATTGCAGCAATGGTGTTGATCGCGAGAAGCGCCCACAGGGCCTTCATTGCAAAGCTATGACGTTTGACCTTCTTGTTGATTACTTCGGCAGCGGTAAGAGCTGGGCTCGCCTGATATTCGAAAGAAGTGTTTTCTGAGGTTTCGTCGGACATCGCCGCTCCTTAAAAAATGGATGGTAAGAGCCTTAATGTTAAAACAGTTCCTACTCGCAAACATCTAAATGACTAGTCAGTTTGATTGCTAAGGGCCTATAAGTTGCCTTTGGCTAAAAGAAACTAATAGCTGCAAAGAGCATGCCTACTCATACCCCATGAGACTAAAAGCTAAAGCAATCTCTCCAGCGCATCTGAAAATTTACGGGCAGACTTCTCAAGGGCAATCATTTTGAAGGAAATGCCTTCAAAAGTATGTCGGTGACCTTCGAAACATCAACCATACTGTTTTTCTGCAACTTTAAGACTGTGGCTTCTATTCCTTTACCGTTAATTAGCACACCATCGATCTCAACAGGCTTGAAAAAGATCGGGAACTCGGCTTTGTAAAAGGCGAGCATGCCAAAAACTGGAGCACTCATTTTGGCTTTGGTGAGAGCGGCTTCTATGTGAGAGATCTGTTTTTTGACTCCGAGCACAAGAGAAGATTGCTTGCGATTGCCAACATAGAGGGTTGGTACTGCATTTAGATCTAGGAGCGACCCTTCTTCAATTCTCACTAATCCTGTGTGGTTCTTGGCGTCAATGACGAAAATTCCGGCGGGTGTGATGAGGATATGGTCAATGTTCGCCTGAGAGCGAGGAATAGCCCGATCGTGCAGCACTACGAAGTCATTCTCCGACGCGATTCGATCCAAGAGGTGACCGATCTCTAGCTCCCCGAGTGCGCCCTTTCGCCAATTTTCCATTCGCCGTTCTTCTTTGGCATCTGCGCTGAATAGCAGGGCTAGAAATTTTTGAAGTGGTGAACGCGAATTGTGAAGTCGCTTTAGCTCCTCCGAGAGTTGTTCGTATTTACGGTTGGCCTCGCCGCCTGGGTTTCCATAGGAACTTCGCGACATGGATTAAGCCTATACGGAGTTATGATTCAAAGTTAAAATTTTTTTATTAGTTGGCTCCCATGAATAATTTCCAATGAAAATCTCTGTATTTGCACACACCAGCTTTCAGACTATGAATTGCCACTTCAAAATAATTAAGTCAAGACAGAAGCTCACCTCAAATATTTGAATCGAGACGTCGGTTCCTTTCATTACGCTCGTTTCAAAAAAGGTTTAATTTTTCCCTTTAAAAATCCTCATTCCCATTGCAACTTCCTTAAATTTTCTATATGGAGCCAAGACTTTCCAAATGTTTGAATTTACAATGCTTCGTAATGCTTCTTCCGTCTCTAAACGAAGACGTTCGATTGTCACTACATCAGATAGAGATTGCCGTAATATTTCTGAAAATAAATTAGGTGCAGGATGATAATCATCATGAATATGTTCAAGTAATAGATCGATTCTGTTATCATGTGAAAATTTTTCTAAATCGCCGTGAGCCTTTTGGGCAATGATGTTCGCATTCTCCGGGTGGTCCCTAACAAATTCTATGCGTTCAGCCAGTGAGTCGTAATCACCAGGAATATAGCCAAGTCCGTTTATGCCGTCCCTCATATACTCGGTGATGCCACCAGACATCGGGAAAATTATGGGCACTGCATAGTGAGCCGCTTCGAAGGGAACTCTTCCGAACGCCTCATTTTTAGAAGTAACAACAACTAAATTTGATTCAGAAATATATTGTTCCTTCACCAAATCATCAATGTCTTCGAATATCTGTATGTGTTTACTTAGACTTAGAGTTTCAATTTCCCGTTTTAGATAATTTACATACTCGGCGTTACCACGTCCAACTATCTTGCAATTTATATTTGCACCTTTGGAATATAGTATCGACATCGCTCGCACTAAATCTATTTGTCCTTTTGATGGTGAGATGGATCCGATGCTTAAGATATCGAATGTTCCATCTGTTCTTATCTTATTAAAACCTTGCATATCTCTATACTGATTTGGAGGAAAATAGAAAGTTTTCACCTTCGGGTTCATATTCAGGCTGAAATGAGTTGCTACAGCATTGGAGCAAGTAAGAACTAACTGAGAGAATTCTGATACAAAAGATCCAAATATTTCTCTAGCGAACGGCAATTTGAAACCATGGTCTATATCTAAAAACTCGTGCAAAAACCAAATATGCGGAATTCCCAACAATTTTGCAGCTAGGGCACCCTGTGGAATGACGCCTGTGTTTGTCCATATCAAATCAGGATTCAGATTTGATATTAAATTTACGATTTCTATAGTTTTCTCGTTAAATAAACTAGGTTGGTCAATTTCATTCTCTAAAGGAATTACCCACCACACGAGATTTTCACAAGTTACAACTTTGTGGACAATCGAGAAGACATCAGTGAAATTTCCGACACCTTCCTGACCAACTAGAATTATTACTTCATGATTCTTCGCGGTTAAAAAAACGGCGGCTTCCTTCAAGGCTAAATCCGCTCCACCACCACTTCCGTGTGACAGCATTAAAATGCGCATTTCTCTCCACTCATCGGTTATTAGTCATTGCCGTTTTCCAAAGTGTTCCGTTTCCTTTAAGGTAGTTTTCCAGCCACCCTGGCATCCGACAAGGAAGGTGCATTTTTATCTTTTTCGGAAAGGACTATATTCGTGACTTGGCTTGGCCATGCGATGGAGATTTCCGTGTCAAAAGGGTTTATCTCATGTTCCCATTCGGGCGAATATGGTGAAGTTAATAAATAACTAATCATTGTTTTTTCCTCCAGGCTAATGAAGGCATGTCCGAGACCGCTTCCGATAAGCAATGCCAAACCATCGCCTGCCTGCATTTCGATGGAAATATACTTTCCATATGTTGGTGACTTTGGTCGGATGTCAACAATGATGTCTATGATTGACCCATTTACGCACGTCACCCATTTAGCTTGCCCCCCTGGGGCAAGACTGTAATGTATGCCTCGAATGACACCACGTCCGCTGACGGATATATTTCCTTGAGCAACTTCAAAGTTGAATCCTGTTAGATGTACTAAGTCCTGATGTCTAAACCATTCTCTGAACGTTCCTCGTTCATCAGTCCAAACCTTAGATTTCGCAAGCCAAGCTCCTTCAATTTCAAGCTGGGTGAGTTCCATCTAGTTTCTCTCTTTTCGAATCGTTGAAATTATTTCTGGCATCCTTGCCTGTAAAGCTATTTTCCAATCCCGCATTGGCAGTAGCATCGCACCATCGGCATCCAGAACATTCCAACCCTTGTGCCCCAAGACTGAATATTCGGGTCTGGCCGCGACTTGCGGGTACTCCAACGAGGAGATTGGTTTTAGTCTTGTTGTCGATTCACCAGTCAATTCGAAAATTGCTTGGGCGAAGTCAAACCAGCTTCCACTTCCACCGTTGGTAGCGTGATATATCCCTTTTGGTAAATCTAATTTGAGTGTCGCCACAATTTGGTGTGCTAGATCTATCGCACATGTCGGTTGACCAACTTGATCATTGACGACCTTTATTTCACCATGCGAGAAAAGAGCATGTCGCGTCATGGTTTTTGCAAAATTTTTTCCCCACTGACTATAAAGCCAAGCAGTTCGAAAAATATATGATTTTTCTCTATATTCCTGAAGTACGTGCAATTCCCCGTCAAGTTTAGTTTGTCCGTATATAGACTGTGGAGTGGTTGGATCCATTTCATCCCAAGGCTTAGTTGACTTCCCCGAGAAAACATAATCCGTCGAAACGTGAGCCAAGATTGAATTTGCGTGTTTGGCAGCCTTAGCAACATTGGCTGCACCTATCGAATTGATTAGTCGAGCACCAAGAGGGTCTTTTTCGGCCGCATCCACATTCGTCCATGCCGCTGCATTTATTACAACGCCAGGCTTTAATCTTGTGATGTAGCTATGGCAGTTGATCTCTGATCTAATATCTAACTCTTTGCTGCCAACGCATAAATAGGGAATTTTAAGCTGTTTTAGCACACCTGATAATGCCTGCCCTAACTGTCCAGTACCTCCAATCACTAGCCAGGTCACTTGTGTTAGAGCCCTGCTCGAAGTTTCAATGGTTTCCACCATTGTTCGTTTTCACGATACCAATTAATTGTTTCTGCTAGTCCATCTTCAAACTGAACCTTCGGCTCGTATCCCAATTCATTGCGAATCTTTGACCAATCAACGCTGTAACGAAAATCGTGACCTTTGCGATCTTTGACGTAAATAATTGATGCCTCTGTTGCATTCATTTGTTTTAGGATTATCTTGGTTATTTCAAAATTAGTAAGTTCACGGCCTCCACCGATGTTATAAACCTCTCCTGATCTTCCATTCAATAATGTTGCATGTATGCCTCTGCAGTGGTCATCAACGTGTAACCAATCTCTAACATTTTTGCCATCTCCATAAATTGGAACTTTTTTTCCTTCCAGTATGTTCGTGACAAATAGTGGAATAAGTTTTTCTGGAAAGTGGTGAGTGCCATAATTATTACTGCAACGAGTGATTACTACGTCTAGCCCATGAGTGCGCCCGTATGCTCGGGCCAATAGTTCTCCTCCTGCCTTTGTGGCAGAGTAAGGAGAGTTGGGAAGCAGTGGAGAATCCTCA
>Ga0164297_10002961_pt1 | contig 16259 bp, 14 predicted proteins | sample GEODES058metaG_FD_113539 | JGI IMG/M metagenome (GOLD analysis project Ga0164297, IMG submission 113539) | Dystrophic lake water microbial communities from Trout Bog Lake, Wisconsin, USA - GEODES058 metaG | ecosystem: Environmental > Aquatic > Freshwater > Lake | place: USA: Trout Bog Lake...
ATAGAACAAATGTGCGTAGCTCTTGTAACCAAGTGGCCGTATGTACACATTTTTCCCTTGCTGTGATGCATAAAAATCTATAGCCGCTCGTTGTGAATACGCTTCAATTTTGGGGGTAAAATGGTAAATAGTGAACTGAATAGCCGCTATTTGTGCCACGGCCAATACCATCAAACCGCGACCAATATTACGCTGCATCAGTACCACAGCGCCAATGATAATGACCAAATACGCCACACCAAATGTGCATTCAGCATAGCTCCACGGTACATGAGCTTGCAGATTACCAACGGCAAACGGATCTTCGATATGAGGTATCAGCTTGTCTTTATTGATTCCCACTATTGGCAATGCAATGAGCAAAAGAGCCCAAATAGACCCTATACCGATCAATAATACTTTTACTCCTTTTCGGATGGTTGTTTCACCATCCAATAATTTATATAACTGCACGGCAGCCAACCATGTAAGCGGAAAGTAACATAATGACGAATAGTGCACGATCTTTGTCTTGACAATGGAAAACAAAATGAGCACCACACCAAACAATATCCACATCCAACTATTGAACGCAGCAGTGGCGCTGATCACCGATGATCGTTTTATACGGTATTGAAACAATAGTATGACGGCCGGAAAACAACCTATGAGCAGGACTACGAAATGGTAAAAAAATGGCCCTCCATGATCTGAATCCTCTGTGGTGAACAGCCGCACCTGATAGGCCAAAAATTCCCCGATGAACCATTTGCCGAATACTGCTCCGTAGTTCAAAACTGCTGCACCCAACCATAATGCGATCGGCAATGCAGCACACAGGATAATTAGTAGCAATTCACCAACCTTGTAGCCACCCAAGCCTTTTTTACTGATGACAAATACAAGCGCTGACAGACTGACTACTAAAATGGCCACAGGGCCCTTGGTCAGCACTGCCAATCCCAGAAAAATACCCGCTAATGCTGCGTGGCGCAGTCTTTTAGTATCGTGCAATATGAGGTATATCTGCAACCAGGAAAGAAAAATAAACAAATTAAAAGTCGGGTCTATTATCCCGGACTTAAAATAAAAGTGTGGCAACCATGAGGTGACGTATAAGATCACCCAAAGCAGCCCCATCTTTTCATCACGAACTTTTTTACCTGCATAAAAAAGAGTGCATAGGGTAATGACACCAACTATGGCATTTGGCAACCTTGCCGCAAACTCACCCACACCGAAGCACTTCATAGCAAGTACCTGCATCCAGATAAAAAATGGAGGCTTTTCCCAGAATGGCATAAAATCTATCTGAGCCCTTAGATAGTCCTTACTGATGATCATTTCACGGGTACATTCCGCAAAATTCACTTCGTCCCAATCAAACAAATGGACGTGCCCCAATAATGGCACGAACAAGAGCGCACCTGCTAAAGCTATCAGTAAATATTTAATCGAGTCCTTCATCAATGCTGTAATAATAACGAAGATACAGGCTCCATGCCCAATTGTGACCTGAAACGATTCATAATAGCAAAAACAAAACCGGTAACAATAACGCCTACCATGCTACCCGCATATACGTCGGCAAAAAAGTGTGCGGCCAAATAGATCCTTGAATACGCTACCAAACAGGCCAACATAAAAAAGACAATTCCCCAATGTTGTTTTTTTACCGACAGCAATAACGATAAAAAATAAAAAAAGCTGAAAGCCCCCTCTGTATGCCCCGAGGGAAAACTTTTGTAAAACAATTGTGGCCACCACGTGTTAAAATGCAACCACCCCGTATGATAAAAAAAGTATAAAGGCCGGGGCAGATCGAAATAGTATTTGAGCATTTTTTGAGTAAGCAGTGGAATGATATTACACAAAATAGCAGTTAGAAAATACCAAAGATTGCGATATTTTTTACAAAGCATTATTAGTGCCAATACCGGAAAGATCACCTCCACCTGCCCCATTTTGGTGGCAGCAAACATTATTTGGTCTAGGATTTCGGCATTGTGGGTATTGATGAGCCTGAAAAGTTCCACATTTCCTATGCCCTTCAATAATACTATCCCCATTGCCAGCCATAACAGGAAGGGCAATAAGAACCAAAGATTATATTTCTTAAGCCGACTCAGCGCCATGCACAGCCGGTTTAAAGCCCAACAATCGTTTTAAAGCCTGCCATGCCCTGAAGTACGTTTCCTTTGAAAGTACCTGAGAATCATTTCGTGCTGCCATTGTTAACCAAAGTGCTACAGGCAGCAAAATGCCTGACGACATCCACATACCCACCCAAACAGGCACCGATTCGGACTTTGCTAATTTTTCCCCTGTAATATTCAAAATATGGAAAGCAATAAAAAACGAAACCGCGAAAACCAAGGGCAAGCCTATCCCCCCTTTGCGAATGATTGCACCTAATGGGGCACCAATAAGGAACAACAGCAGACAAGCAAAAGACAGCATGAATTTTCGGTGCCACTCTACATCAAACTTCAGGTAATTTTCCTTGTCAAGCTTTTTCTCTATAGCATTGATATCTATTTGCGATTTAAAATTACGAATATTATTACTTACCATCTGCGCCACCTGTGTGCGCAACGTATCGGGCAATGTTTCTATGAACGAAGAATCGTAGCGTCCGGTTCTGCCTGTTGATTTTGGTATTTTGGTATCAAGCGCCTTGGCCTCTTTTTTATTATTATCCAGCGTTACATACTGCGACATATAACCGGTGATGGATGCAAACGTCCGTTTCCCGCTTTTTTTGAGGCTGTCCATATTCTCCGTGAGTTGCTTCACATCCATCATTTGGTATGCCCCTTTAAAAAGGCTTTCATTGGTGCGGGTAAAGCGGAATGATGACAGATCAAATACCTTATCCCATGTTTCAAAGTGCATACGTGTCTGGGTATTATCCCGTTGTCCTCTTGTTACCCCCTCGGTATACCTCCAACCGTCTTTCAATCGGAATACAAGCGACTGTTTGTCCATTGTTGGCATCATTTCACCCGACTTTGCAATGATCACATTATTATTGCCAACCATATCATTCTGGTCATAGATGATGATATCATGAATCGTCTTACCATCCTTGTCCTTACTGCCAACCCGGATAGAATAGCCCTGAATTTCACTATTGAACTCATCCGGCCTAATGTTCAACGTAGGTTTGGAGTTACGGACATCATACAATAATGATAATGATTTTAGATTGGCTACCGGAATAACATAATTGTTGAACAAAAACGCCATAGCAGCAACAAATGTGATAAACAGGAACATTGGCCGTAAAAAACGGATAAGTGATATTCCGGACGACTTGATGGCCACCAATTCAAAATTCTCGCCCAAGCTGCCAAACGTCATAATGGATGCCAACAGAATACTAAGTGGCAATGCCAATGGCACCAATGTAGCCGACATATACATCAGCAATTGAACGATGGTCCAGATAGCTAAACCCTTACCGATAAGTTCATCCATATACAGCCAAAAAAACTGCATGACCAACACAAAAAGCGCTACGAAAAAAGTAACGATAAATGGTCCGATAAAACTCCGGATAATTAATATATCAAGTTTCTTAAACAACTATAAGCAATAAACCCGTAAAATTAATGAAAAAAGCCAAAACTGCGGGCCTAAGCCTTGCTGCTCATCAGGATTTAAGAAAGCGCTAATAAATCCCTCAGTGTTTTGTTTTTTTATTGTCACTCAGCGCATCAATGGCCGCATCTCTGCATTGTTGGGCATTTTCGTAGTCAGGATCTATTTCCAAAGCTTTTCTGAATGCTGCCAATGCCTCAGTGAACTGACTGTCAGAATAGTTGGCACCGCCCAAATTATACCAGGCATCAACATTGTTAGAATCTACTTTCACCGCCTTTTTATAAACCTTGATAGCCATCTTATAATTGCCAGCCTTTCCATATTTTTCCCAACCCACCTTCATAATGCAATTCATCACAGCGCCTTTCAAACTATCCAAACCTTTAAAATCAGGCCTGATCTTGCGCGCCACCATGTAGTTGAATGCTGCACTATCCCACTCCATCGTTTTGATGAACCCTAAAGCTTTATTAAAATAACAACCAATACATTCCGGATCTTCCCCTAATACAATGTTCATTGCGGCATTGCATTTGGCAACATCATTTTTAGTTGTTACGCCCGTAGTATCTGCATGGTCAAGAAAGTAAACACCCCGTCGAAAGACCGAATCTAACTCGTCCATATATGCAAAAGTCCGCATAACAATCGTACTACCATTTCTACCGTATACAAGCTTATCGTCCTTGCCCACTATGATCAGACCATCTTTAAATAAAGTGCCCTGAATTATTTTATAGACCCCTTCAGGAGGTGAAAAATCTGAAAAATCATCATTGGTGTGTTTGATAAAATACCCTGAATCCGTCTTATGGATATTGATAGCACACGGCTTTCCATAATATTGTTTTTCTGCTGAATTGGAAGCTATGCACCAATCGCCCGAATAATCAAATTCTTTTTGCTGCGCATGTGCGGTAAGCATAAAACAAATGAACAATATCGAGATCAGCAGCCGCATCGATCTACTACATTTACGGTACCATTATAGGAAGCGCCCCTTTTTTCAGCGTTATGTCCACCTCGTTGGCACATTCAAATGAATCGCCGTCTGTTTGCATTATTCGCAGCTTTGGGTGCTTTATTTTAAACTCTTTGCCCGTCATGGTCGTCACATAACGGCTTTTGTGCATCGTACCTGTTACTGCGTGCCAAATGATATTGCTCATCATCAGCTTTGGAATTTTACGTATTACTACCAGATCCAATACGCCATCAGTAAGACTGGCATGCGGCGCCAATTTAAAATTATAACCCAATTGTTCTGCATTGGCCACACTCACCATCAGGCATTGTTCCTTCAGCGGTTTTCCATCCACTTCTATTTCAAATTCCCATTCCTTATAGCTCCACATATGTTTGGTCACCAACCATACATAATAAGGCAGGCTGTGGTGTGGTGTATGGGCAAATTGCCATGCTATATAGGCATCAAACGCTAATCCTGCATTGCTGATGAACGGTCTGCCATTTGCAAATCCTACGTCTATATGGCGCACTTTGCCTTTATTGATCAGTTGTAATGCAGCTTTAAGTTGAAGTGGTATTTTTAAGGATCGGGCCAAACCATTGCCCGATCCACCGGGCAATACTGCTAATATTGTGTCAGAATCGAGCAGCCCGGCTGTAATGTCATTCACGGTTCCGTCACCTCCTACTGCTACTACAGCATAAGCACCCGATGCAGCAGCTTCCTTAGCCAGCACGGTGCCGTGCTTGGAATATTCGGTACATTTAAGCTCTATATCATACACATTCTGATCTATTACTTCACGAATATTCTTTTCCAGATAGGCAAGGTGCCGTTTTCCCTTTAGCGGATTTAGGATAAATACTAGTCTTTTTTTCATGATACTATTTTAGCTTTTAAGCTGAGGTCCATGCTCACTGCATGGTGTATTATTGCGCCAACAGAAATGTAATCAACTCCTGTTGCTGCATATGCTTCAATATTGTCGAGGTTCATACCGCCTGATGCTTCAGTTTTATACCTACCACCTATCATTTTAATAGCTGTGGCCAGATCCGCTGCCGTAAAGTTATCCAGCATGATCCGGTGAATTCTGCCAACTTTTAAAACAGTTTCCACATCATCCAGATTGCGGGTCTCTACTTCTATTTCCAGGTCTAAGCCTTTCAACTCCAAAAATCGGTTGGTACGTAAAATGGCTTTCTCAATACCCCCGCAAAAATCTATGTGATTATCTTTAAGGAGGATCATATCATACAGTCCCATACGGTGATTGGTGCCCCCGCCTATTACAACCGCCTGTTTCTCAAAAAAACGAAATAGCGGGGTGGTTTTTCGGGTGTCGAGTATTTGAGCCGGATAACCTTTGATCTTATCCACATAGGCAGCAGTCAGCGTAGCAATGCCGCTCATCCGTTGCATACAATTGAGCACCAGCCGTTCAGCCTGTAAGATCGTATGTATTCCCGCTCTTACAGTAAAGGCCACGTCGCCATATTTTACCCGGTCACCTTCGCGGCAGTTGAGCGAAAAAGCAGCATCGGCCTCCAAAAAACTGAAAATATCCTGTGCCAATGTTATCCCGGCTATTACTCCGTCCTCTTTTACCTTCAGTACAGCCTCTCCTATGGCATCAGCATCAATACACGCCATAGTTGAATAATCCCCGATATTAATATCTTCATGTAATGCCGCAGCAATAAACTCAGTAATGGTCACGATAATAGATTATTTTGATTTGGATGCAAAATTATATTTTTAAAGCATAGAAATTCATCTAATAGCCTGTTTGGTTTGGTATTTTATGATTTCCCCTTACCTTTGCGCTTCAATTAAAGTTAGTTTTATTCTCATTTATGATCAGCCGCAGGAGTATTCGTGTGAAAGTGATGCAGTCGTTATATTCATTATCCACACTAGAAAGCGGCGATAAAAAAGACCAGGGAAAAGCCTCGAGGTTACTGGATAGCAAGCTGGATCAGGTTTTAGATATTTTCACGGCATGTGTGTTGTTGTTGATAGATGTGGCCGAATATGCCAGAACCGATGCCGAAAAAAGGGCTTCAAGATACCTTAAAGTGGATGCGGATAAAAATGTAAATACCGACATTTCAAACAATGCATTTGTTCAGAAAATATTGAAAAATGCCAGTTTGATGCAGAAGGCGGAAAAAGACAAGATCAGGCAAAAATATATACAGGAAGATTGGGCGAAAGAAATTTTTAACAATCTGATCAAGAGCGAAGAATATCAGACCTACATTCACACAGAAACGCATAATGCAACCTCCGAAAAAGCGATCATCTATTTCATTTGGAAAACGTTGATCTTTGATAATGAGGGCATTCAGGAATATTTTAACGATGAAATGCCGGGTTGGGAAGATGACAGGGAATTGATCGGCATGTTGATGGACAATTTCTTTTCGAAGAATACAAAGGTGGATTTCAGTGATCTGTTGTCAGCCGAAAAGAAAGAATATGCGCACGACCTTATACGCTCAGTGATTGATAAAGATGATCTTTGTATGGGGCTGATAGAACCCAAACTGAATAACTGGGATAAAGAACGTATAGCACAAATAGACCGATTGTTGCTGCGCATGGGTGTGTGCGAATTGCTCTATTTCCCTACAATACCTACTAAGGTAACCATCAATGAGTACATAGACATAGCTAAACAATACAGCACCCCGCAAAGCGGACAATTTGTAAATGGCGTGCTGGATAATATACTCAAAGACCTAACTAAAGAAAACAGGATCGAAAAAACCGACCGAAACACAAAATCTTGATCATGAAAAAAATCCTCCTATTCAATTTACTCATCGGCTTGCTCATACTATCGGCTTGTAGCAACAACCATAACAAGGATAACAATAAAAACTCCATCACATCTTTAGTCAATAATCCAAGGTCGGCCAATGGGATGGATACTGTATCGGCGGCGCGCAAACCTTTTATGACCTTTAAAGATACCCTGCACGAATTTGGTCAAATACATGCGGGCGAAGTAGTCACTTACGACTTTACATTTACCAATACCGGAAAAACCCCGTTAGTGATCACGAATGCTTATGGTTCATGTGGTTGCACCGTGCCTTCATACCCCCGCGAAGCAATTGCGCCCGGTGCCTCCAACGTAATTAAAGTGACATTTAACAGCGCCGGTAAGGAAGGGCATCAGAATAAAACGGTTTATATTCGGACCAATACTTTACGAAGCACCGAGAATCTTTATATAACAGCCGAAGTAGGCAAAAAACAAGACTAAAGACAATTTTTTATCAATACAAACCAAAATCAATGTTTACACAGCACATTTCAACAATTTTATTGCAGGCACCGGCAGGTGCACAAGCTCCGGGCGGAGGTATGATGTTTTATGTTATGATGATCGGTATGTTCGTCATCATGTACTTTTTCATGATCAGGCCTCAGCAAAAACGCGCCAAAGAGCAAAAAAACTTTGCAGACAGTATTCAGGCCAATGAAAATATCGTAACCACTGCAGGTATCCATGCCCGTATCAATCGTATCAATGAAGACGGTACGCTGCAGATCGAGATCTATCGTGGCAGCTTTATGACCATTGAGCGTTCGGCAGTTTCTATGGAACTGACATTGGCTCAGCGCAAAAAAGCCGATGCCGCTGCAGGTATTACCCCTGCCGCTACAACAAAATAATTTATTATGCTGTCTGTCGGTATAACGGGCGGGATCGGTTCGGGTAAATCCGTGGTATGCCGCGTATTCGCAGCAATGGGCATACCTGTACTTTCAGCCGACGAAACCGCCCGTTTTCTGATGGAACATGACACCGGCCTGATAACAGCTATTAGCGAGTTACTGGGGCAGGATTCCTATAACAATGGCCTGCTGAACAGAGCCTATGTTGCCGATGCCATATTTAAAGATGCTCAAAAGCTGAAAGCGCTGAATGCGTTGGTGCACCCGGCAACCGTTGCTTATGGCAAAAAATGGCGGGAACAATTCAACACAGCGTTTACCATAAAAGAAGCTGCGCTGTTCTTTGAAAGCGGCAGTAGTGCCGATATCGATTTTATGATCGGTGTATCAGCTCCGCAGGAAATACGCATAGCGCGCGCAATGAGGCGTAGCAATATGAGTCGCGAACAGGTTTTGGCAGTGATGGCCAAACAAATGGACGAAACTGAAAAAATGAAAAGATGCCATGCTGTGATCATCAATGACGATACACAGGCTATATTGCCACAGGTACTGTACCTGTACCAGCACCTGACAGACTTAGCTTTGAAATAGTAATACCATTAGTCATTATTAATGGCTGCGATACCCGGCAGTTCCTTGCCTTCAAAATATTCAAGCAATGCACCACCACCGGTCGATACATAGCTCACCTTTGATGCATAACCAAACTTATTGACAGCCGCAACGCTATCGCCACCGCCTACCAACGAATAAGCACCTTTTTGGGTAGCATGGGCTACAGCCTCCGCTATGGCTTTTGTGCCATGTTGAAATTTCTCCATTTCAAAAACACCCATCGGGCCGTTCCACAATATAGTCTTTGACTCGCCTATTACTTTCTTGAACTGATCAACAGCCATGGTGCCGATGTCCAGCCCCATCCAACCATCCGGTATTTGTGCATTATTGCTTGAAGATGTTTCTGCATCGGCAGCAAATTTATCTGCTATGATACTGTCGGCGGGTAAATGGATGCAAACACCTTTTTGTTCAGCCTTATCCATGATCGCCCTTGCTGTATCCAAACGGTCGATTTCGCAAAGCGACGTACCAATATTACAACCTTGTGCTTTAAAAAAAGTATAGGCCATTCCGCCACCAATAATTATATCGGTAGCTTTCTCCAACAGATTCTCTAATATCAATATCTTATCTGATACCTTAGCGCCACCGATGATAGCCACAAAAGGTTTTTCATTTTTATGCAATACCTTTTCGGCAGCTGCCACTTCGCCTTCCATCAGTAATCCAAACATTTTGCTGCCTTTCGGGAAAAACTGTGCGATTACCGCTGTAGAGGCATGTGCTCTGTGAGCAGTACCAAAAGCATCGTTCACATAAACATCTCCATATTTAGACAGCTTTTCTGCAAAAGCGACATCTCCTTTTTCTTCTTGCTTGTAGTATCTGAGGTTCTCTAACAGCAGCACTTCTCCGGGCTTCAAGTTTTGCGCCATATGTGCTGCTTCATCGCCAATGCAGTCGGCAGCAAATTTCACATCCATGCCCAGCAGTCCTGCCAGGTGGGCAGCAACAGGCTTTAATGAAAAATCGGCCAACGTTAGCTCCGGCTTCTTTTCAATATCTTTGAGCGGGCGGCCCCAATGGCTCATCAAAACTACACTTCCGCCATCGGCAAGTACTTTCTTTATGGTTGGTAATGCACCGGTAATACGGGAATCATCAGTAATAACGCCTTTCTTAATAGGCACATTGAAATCTACACGTATAAGCGCCCTGTGGCCGGAGAAATTGTATGAGTTGAATGCTGACATATGAAAATCGTAGTATTTGATAGTTTTTTTTATTGCGGGCACAAAATACCGCTATTCCTGTGAATGCACAAATGAACGGATGAGTTTGCGCGAATTAGTTTAAGATCATGCGTTATCAAGCAGGCCAAAGTGTACGCAGAGGGATATGGAAGGGTAAAATGATGCGGTTTTTTGTTCTATATCTATCTATTTATGATAAAAAATAACGTAATGGCGAACGGAACGAATCTATTTCACGAATCAGGCTACTCGTAACTTACCGTCAAATTATTAAGTCCACAAAACTTAACACCGTACTCCTTTGTTCCAAATGAAGGGACACAAAAAGACATGGGGGATAAAAGCAGAAAGCTTACTTTGAAGAATCATTATTCACGCTACATCCACACCTCAACTCAATCCCATGATCTCACCGTCCACAAGTTTAATGCGGTTGGCCTGTGGGTCTTCGGGCAAGCCGGGCATACGCATTATATCACCTGCTACGGCAACAATAAATCCGGCACCCGCATTGATCACCAGATCACGGATGTGGAGTGCAAATCCTTCAGGTGCATTGATCTTTTTAGGATCGTCTGAAAACGAATATTGGGTCTTGGCGATACAAACAGGCAAGTTCCCCCATCCATTTTTTTCATATGTCCGCATTTTGGCCAGTGCAGTAGCCGCGAAACTGACCTCGCCGGCTCTGTAAATTTTGCCCGCTATTTTTTCTATTTTCTCAGCAATCGTATCTGAAAGCTCATAAGTGAAGTTGACGGTTTCTGACGGCCGGTTTTCAATAATGTCAACTACTTTTCTGGCCAGATCGGCAGCGCCCTCGCCGCCACCAGTAAACCCATTGTTCAGTGCAAATGCTACCCCTTCAGTCTCACACCATGCAGCTAGGAAATCCATTTCTTCTGCAGTGTCGTATTTAAACTGATTGAACGCTACGATCACTTGCTGTCCAAAACCACGCATATTGCGGACGTGGCGTTGCAGATTAGGCAGCCCACCCTTCAGCGCATCTAAATTGGGTTTGGTTATTTCGTTGTCCGGCACGCCTCCGTGCAGTTTCAATGCACCCGAAGTTACCACTATGACCGTTGCTTTGGGAGCAAGACCGGAATACCTGCATTTGATATCCAGAAATTTCTCGGCACCCAGATCGCTGCCAAAGCCCGATTCAGTGACCACATAATCATAGCAGCTTAACGCCATCTTAGTGGCCAATACGGAATTGCACCCGTGCGCAATGTTGGCAAAAGGCCCTCCGTGTACAAATGCAGCAGTATGCTCAGTAGTTTGCACCAAATTAGGCATAATAGCATCCTTCAGCAATACCGTTATTGCTTCACCTACGCCAAGGTCGCGCACCGTGAATGGTCTCTTTTCCTGTGTGTACCCCAGCACAATGTTTTCTATGCGGTTTTGCAGATCTTCCATATCTGTGGCCAGGCAAAATAGCGCCATGATCTCTGATGCGGGTGTAATATCAAATCCGGTTTCCGTAGGAATACCATTGGTATTGCCTCCCAGACCGGTGATGATGTTGCGGAGCGAACGATCATTTACATCAAGCACCCTGCGCCAAACGATCCTGTCGAGCGCTTTAGGGGTATTTTGGTTTTGATATTGGTAATTGTCCAGCAATGCGGCTATCATGTTGTTGGCACACGTAATAGCATGAAAATCACCTGTAAAATGCAGGTTTATCTCATCCATCGGTAAAACCTGGGCATAGCCCCCGCCGGCTGCACCACCCTTCATACCAAAGCATGGCCCCAAGCTGGGTTCGCGCAATGCTACCGCAGCTTTTTTGCCTATATGATTCAACCCGAGTGAAAGCGCCACACTGGTCACTGTCTTGCCTACACCCGCCTTGGTAGGCGTAACAGCGGTCACTAATATCAGGTTGCTTTGGGCTATCTTTTCTTCGTTGATGTAGCTCAGCGGTATTTTAGCTTTATACTTACCATAGGGTATAATATCCTCAGCATCTATTCCTGCATTTGCCGCTATGAGCGCTATGGGTTGTAACTTAGTGTTTCTCGATATTTCTATGTCCGACGGAAATTTTGGCGTTGGCTCTGCTGTGTGCATGATCAGATTTTTTTCAAAAATAGTCTAAATTAGATAGAAAAATGAATACATGTAGCCATCCTATGAAGTGTATTCTATTTAGGCCGTTTGAATCAAACGGACCGAAGAGACTTAATAATAATCTATCTATAATATTGAAATTTACTTTCTATTCTTGAAACTTATACGATCATTGTAACCTAATTTCTGCGGTACACACTATATTTGTTTACTGATAGTATATTATTTCTCTTTTTTTGATAGATGAACCATCCGGATATCCTGCATCTAACAGTCTGCCGCCAAAACGTTCAACCTCATTTCTTTGAATCCAATTTCCATGATCATCCAAACTAACATCAAAGTATTTCAAATTATCAACCTCTGTATCATTTATTTTTTCGATGAATTCATTCAAAATTCCCTTATTATCATATTTCCAATATCTATGAAATTGCAAATTACGAATATCAGGTATCCTACTATCAAATCCCGTTTCTTCAACAACATTGCCGTTCAAATCATATTTAAAAGTTGATCTAGCAATGGTTTCCCCGTCTTTCATGCAAATCAATCCAGTGTCGAAACCAAATGCATCATTTTTATAAATAATTTTTAGCGGTATTTTAGTAAGATTACTATAATGTTCTTCAGCAACTAAATAGCCTTTTTTATCATAAGTATATTCTGTTTTCAAGAGTAAATTGTCGTCTTCACTTTTCTCATCATCTTTAATCTTCAATCCCAATTTATTATACTTGTAATCATGATTGTATTTATTGCGATGAGAGGTTTCAAACATGCCATCGATCTCAAATGAATCAATGGCCAAAACTTCATTCCCTTGGTCATCAAATTCCCTGAAATATTTATTCATTAAAATTTGTTGACCATGAAAATTGTGATAAACAAATTCAGTAATTGATTTTATTTTCCCTTTTAATCCATCTTTGTTCAGTGAATTATACATATTTACTGGATGGTTACCAAAATTCGCCTTGCAAGAAAGGATCATTGAAAACAGACAAATAAGAAAAATAGAATTTGCGCGTCTACTGAAATTAATCATGCTATTATTTTAAGAATTACGTCGCTGCTAAAGCAGAATAAAATTATTTATTATAAAACATTTATTAGATTCAAACTACGTTAAACAAATAACAAATTAATTGCAACTCCTTGATTCCAAATCAAATAAAACAAATATACTCAAAATTTGGAACAAATATTTTCATATTTAGATTCTAATAAAAATAAGTGGTGCTAAAACAATGATTGTCAGCACCACTTCGTCAATTAACTCAACTAATATTCACCTACTGTCCATTCTGATTCAGTGTCAGTCCATAATAATACATGCCCGTATGATTGGGATAAAAACCCTGAATTTTCATATTGGTAAATTGTGCCAGCATTTGTTGCAGATCATTAAGTGTGCGCACCGGCGTATCGTTAATGCCCAGCACCACAAATCCATTCTTGATCTGTGTTTGGCGGGCCAACACGCCATTACCTACTTCGGTCACTACCACACCTCCATCTACATTATAATACTGCCTTTCTTTCTCACTCATTTGTCGTACAGTTGCGCCCAACACCCTTAGTGTGCCGTCTCCTTTTACCACATCAGTAGTGCCGTTCAGATTGGTCAATTTTACGGTTGTTGTCCTCATATCTCCATTCCTGCTGTAGGTGACACTGATGTTGTCGCCGGGATGATAACGGGCTATTTGTTCCTGCAATTCGGGCTGTGTGTTCACTTTTTGACCATTGATGGCGGTAATAAAATCGCCTTTTTGTATGCCCGCCAATGCTGCGCCACTGTTTTGGAATACATTCATCACGCACACACCATCGCGCTTGTCTATGTTGTAAGCAGTCATTTGTTCAGGCGTTGCCGACTTGCTGTCTACATATTGTATGCCCATGTAAGCGCGTTGCACTGTGCCGTACTTCATCAGGTCGTTTGCCACCTTGCGTACAATGTTGGATGGAATTGCATAAGAATATCCTGCATAGGAACCCGTAGGCGAAGCTATGGCAGAATTGATACCGATCAATTGCCCGGCAGTATTTACCAGCGCTCCGCCACTATTCCCGGGATTTACCGCAGCATCGGTCTGAATAAAAGACTCAATTGCAGTTTGCGATTGCTGTTTGTTGATTCCAATACTGCGACCCTTGGCGCTTACGATACCGGCTGTTACAGTGGCATCGAGCGACAACGGATAGCCCACTGCCAATACCCACTGCCCCAGCCTTACATTATCAGAATTGCCAAACTCCAAAAAAGGCAGGTTGCTTTGGCCATCCACTTTCAACAGTGCAATGTCGGTTGAAGGATCGGTGCTCACTACCTTTGCTTTAGTAGTATATCTGTCGTCGAATGTTACTGTCAATTCGTCCGCATCGGCCACCACATGATTATTGGTAATGATGTAGCCGTCGGGCGAGATCACCACACCGGAGCCGGATTCCATTTGAGACGGAATAAGGTATTGGCGCGGCCCGAAAAGCTGACTAAAAATATCATCCACGTTCGACCCCTGCACTACTTTTGCCTTGGTGGTTGACTTAATGTGCACCACGGCCTTTACAGAGTTTTCAGCAGCAGCAGTAAAATCTGCAGGTCCGGCATTTGCCGTATTTTCTCCGTTATAACCGGTATAATGCACTGATACCTGGCTATGGTCGTTGGCCATTGCAAATTCGGGATGCGGTTGAAAACGTGCGGCAAGATAAAAAGTTGCCAGCGATGTGACTGCGGCGGTAAAAATGACTGGAATGATTCTCGATCTCATAATACAAATCAATTTTTGGTTACCTGATTACTACCTCAAAATTATTGCCTAATGATATTAGAGAGGTGTTAAAACAGGTCGATTTGCATTTCTAAAATGTTAAAAATAAAAATGTTAAAGATTTTAAGAAAACCGTTGTCTATACTCTTTCCCAGGTCTTGGTCTCCTGATTATACAGCTTGATCGGCTTTGCCGGATTACCGGCTATTACTGCATAGGCCGGCATGTCTTTTGTAACGACTGCGCCTGCGGCCACAACGCAATGCTTGCCTATAGTGACCCCCGCTGTAATGACGACATTGGCAGCGATCCAGCAATGGTCTCCTATGGTGATCATAGCAGTCGTAACTTCTTGTCGGTGTATCGGTACATTAATGTCACGGTATTCATGGTTCAAGCCGCTGGCAACTACATGTTGTGCCAATATCACATCATTGCCGATCGTTATCGGCCCAATGATCACATTGCCCATACCAATCAAGGTATTGTTGCCAATGATCACATCCCCTACGCCATTGTTAACCGTAGAAAAATCTTCAATAATGGAATGTTCCCCCAATTCAAAACGATTGAATGGCAACACATCCACTCTGGTCATATTCCTGATCTTTGACCCTTTACCCCGTTTATGAACAAAAATATTTACGAATAGTTTTACCCACACCCTGGGTCTGGCCTCACCCTTGGGTATCAACATCCGATGTACGATCTTTTTGATCGAAGGATTATTTTTTATAGCTGCTTTGATCAAGCTCATTTGGCATGACAAACATAGCAAAAAATGCCGAAAACCTTAATTAGAACTTAATGCTTGAAATACTGACAGTTATTCACACAAATGGCATTTTTGTGGATAACTTTTCCACCTAAATCAAGCAGGTGTCCATAAATTTGAGATTTTAATAAAGTGTACACTTTTTGAGCCTAAAAGACAAACGATCCAGTGGTTCTACATCAGCAATGACCATGCCCGAAACATTCAAAATGCAGTTGCTGCAAAAAATGATCCCGGCAATCATTGTTTTGTTTTTGCTATTGCCGGTTATGCTGCCTGCTCAGGAAACAATGATGAACGACATCAATTACTCCCTGATAGACAAATTGGTGGCAACTGCAAAAATAAATTATCCCAAAATGAAGATGTTGCAGCACAAAATCGACGAAGCAGAGGTTGGCATCAATAAAGCAAAACTTTCGTGGTTCGACCTTATCACTTTCACTTACCTGTATAGCCCTACCAGTACCACCGGTGCAGTTGCCACCATCGTAAACCCGACCTATACGCAAGGGTATCAGTTCGCCATGTACGCCAATCTTGGTAATATTTTTACC
>Ga0164297_10002963_pt1 | contig 16256 bp, 16 predicted proteins | sample GEODES058metaG_FD_113539 | JGI IMG/M metagenome (GOLD analysis project Ga0164297, IMG submission 113539) | Dystrophic lake water microbial communities from Trout Bog Lake, Wisconsin, USA - GEODES058 metaG | ecosystem: Environmental > Aquatic > Freshwater > Lake | place: USA: Trout Bog Lake...
CATCCGATCCCTCGGCCGCACCGTCCGCCCCCTCTGCCGCCTGTTCGGCATCACACCCCCCAAACTCCTCCAGCGCGACACCCCCAAGCGCGTCCGCCCGCCACGCCCGCGCAAGGAGCGCATGCCCCGGCCCCCGCGGTCCCGCCGCGCCCTCATGCGCGCCCTCAAGTCCTGTCTGAAGCCCAAAGGCATGGCCATCTGGCCCGACCGCATCGCCGCACGACGAAAAAGCGAGTGAAAGTCGGATACCCGAGGCTTGCCTATATTATTGCAATATCGTAACCAATATCCGACCGCCTCATCCCCGATACCGGCGAAACTGCATATACCCCACCCCCACCAGCACCACCGCCCCGCCCACCATCTGCTCCGCCAGCGGCACCACCCCATAGAACAGCAGCGATATAATCACCGCGAACACCGGCACCATGTTCTGCCACATCGCCCCCGCCGCGATCCCCAGCTTGGCCACCCCCGTATTCCACGCCACCGTCGCCACCCCCGTGCAGAACGCCGCCGTGATCGCCAGGTCGCGCCAAATCGCGAACCCCGGATCCAGGTCCGGCGCCCCCACCAGCCCCGACACCCGCGCGATCCCCCAGAACCCCGCCAACCACGGGATGGCCCAGATCGTCGTCAGATAGGTCCGCCGCAGCTGGCTCGCGCCACTCGGAAACCACCGCTGCGCCAGGATCGAATACACCGTCCAGAAGAAGATCGAGGCCAGCGTGAACACCTCGCCCCCGCGCAGATCCAGCCCCCCACCATTCGCCCGCGCCCGCCCATAGATCGCAATCCCCGCGCCCACGACCGTCAGCGCGCAGGCCGGCAGAAATCCCTTCTGCAGCCGCGCCCCGATCATCACCCGCGCAATCCCCGCCACATACACCGGCGAGCCCGCGATCACCGCGGCCACCGTGATCGGATGCGAATACAGCAGCCCCAGGTTGAACAGCACCAGGAAACAGCCCACGCACAGCCCCAGCAGCGCCACCCGCCACCAGTCCCCCGGCGTCGCGAGGCGTGACCACCCCTCGCTCACCACCACCCAGGCCCCCAGTACCACGGCCGCCAGCACATAGCGGCAGGGCGCGATCCAGAACGGATCGAGCCTGGTCAGCAGCCCCGAGGTCAGCGGGATGTTCCACCCCCAGAACACGCTCGCCAGCAGATACCCGGCCATGCCCTGAAGCGCGCCCGGCGATCGTTCACCCATCGTGCCGAACCCTTTTCCGATCCCCCTCACTCCCTTATTTCACCCACCCCCGCAAGTCCGGCTATACCTCGACACCCAAAGCCTGATGACGTTTGGCGGAATCGCCAAAAAGTCTGAATCAGGCGATCAAACACAGAGTTGGAGCGGGATGCCTTCGCCTACCAGAAGGCATCCCGCTCCAAAGGGAGACATTGCCATGGACCTCGCCACCGTCGACAAGCTGCTCACCACCACCCGCTCCGTCCGCCAGCGCCTCGATCTCACCCGCCCCGTCGAACCCGAGATCGTCGAGCACTGCCTCGAAATCGCCGTCCAGGCCCCCGCCGGCGGCAACGTCTGCCGCTACCACTTCATGGTCGTCACCGACCCCGCGAAGAAAGCCGCCATCGCCGACTGGTATGCCCAGTCCTTCGCCCAGGTCTACACCGCCCCCATCCTCGAAGAGCGCCGCAAAACCCACGCCCGCGACGTCGCCTCCTGGGTCTACCTGGTCGACCACCTCCGCGACGTCCCCATGCTCATCATCCCCTGCCTCGAGGGCCGCCCCGAGGACGACACCAGCATCGCGCGCCTCGGCGGCTTCTACGGCAACATCCTCCCCGCCGCCTGGTCCCTGATGCTGGCCCTCCGCGCCCGCGGCATCGGCGCCGCCTGGACCACCCTCGCCCTGCGCCATGAAAAGGAAATCGCGAGCCTGCTAGGCATGCCCGCCAACATCACCCCCGCCGCCCTGCTCCCCATCGCCTACATCACCGGCGGCGACCTCCGCCCCGCCAAACGCGTCCCCGCCCGCGACCGCACCCACTGGGACAGCTGGGGTGCCCAGCGCGGCTAGGTCGGCCGCGCGCGTATCCCGTCCCATCCCCCATCGATCGGCAACAGCACCCCGGTGATCCAGCGCGACTCCTCGCTCGCCAGGAACACCGCGGCGTGCGCCACGTCCCAGCCCGTGCCTTCAGTCTGTAACGGCACCGCCAGCCGCCGCCGCTCCATCGCCTCCGGCCCGAGATTGGCCACCATCGGCGTATTCACCGTCCCCACCAGCAGACAATTGCAGCGCACCCCCTCCGCCGCATAATCCGCCGCCACCGCCAGGGTGAACCCATGCAGCGCCGCCTTGGTGGTGGTGTAGGCCATCATCCCCGCCATCCCGTACGAGCCGGCCATCGACGACACGTTGATGATCGACCCCCCGCCGCCCGCCCGCATATGCGGCAGGCACGCCTTGCACGACAGCAGCGCCGAGGTGACGTTGGTATCCCACGCCCGCTGCCAGCGCGCCGGCTCGATCGTCTCCGCATTCCCCGGCTGCCCGATGCCGACATTGTTGTGCAGCACATCGATCCGCCCGAAATTCTCCATCGCGAACGCCGCCATCGCCGCCGTCGCCTCTTCCTTCGTCACATCCGCGGCAAACGCTTCCGCCACCCCGCCCTCGGCCCGGATCTGCGCCACCAGCGCCGCCGCCCGCTCGGCGTTGCGATTGACGACCACCACCTTCGCCCCCTCGCGCGCGAACAACATCGCCGTCGCCGACCCGTTGCCGACGCCCTCGCCCCGCGCCGCCGCCCCCGTCACGATCGCAACCTTGCCAGCCAGACGTGTTCCCATCGGTCTCTTCACCCGTTCAATTGCCAGATCGCGACATTCAGCACGCTCGCATACCCCACCCAAAGCGCCAGCGGCACCAGGCACCATGCCGCCGCTCGATCGACATTCCACGCGAGACGAATCGCCGCCACGATCACCAGCCATTGCGGCACGATGTTGATCAGCCCCAGCAGCGGCGAATGCGCCGCGAAGAACATCCACGACCACGCCACATTGAGCGCCAGTTGCACCCCATAGGCGGTCAGCGCCGCCCCCCGCCCCGGCGTGCCCGGCCGCAGCCGCAGGATGCGCCAACTGGCAACCGCCATCAGCACATACAGGCTCGTCCACACCGGCCCGAACAGCCAGTTCGGCGGATTGAATCCGGGCTTCTTCAACCCGGCGTACCAAGGCGCCAGATTCGGAAATGTCGCGGCCTGGCCTACGACCAACGCCACCGCCACGATCCCCACCATGGCGATCAGCAGCAGAATATCGCGACGAAATTTGCTCATCAGCGCGTGGTTTCCCCAATAAGCCGGCGGCGGATCCGCGCCGAGATCCAGTCGATCACCGCCACCGTGCACAGGATCAGAATGATGATGAACAATACCTGATCCCAGTAGCCGACACGAATCCGCTCGCTGATCTGCAACCCGATCCCCCCCGCGCCGACCACGCCGAGGATCGAGGCGCTGCGGGTGTTGCTCTCCACCTGATAGAGAAACTGCGCCAGCATCACCGGCGCCACCTGCGGCAGCAGCCCGAAGCGCACCCTGAGCAGCCCGTTCCCGCCCACTGCCGTGATCGCCTCGCTCTGCCGGCTGTCGGCATTCTCGATGGCCTCGGCAAACAGTTTCGCGAGGATCGCAACCTCCGCCGCGGTGATCGCCATCACGCCCGCAAGCGGCCCAAGCCCGACTGCGCGCACGAAGGCCAGCGCCCAGATCAGCTGGTCCATCCCGCGCAGCCCGTCGAAGAAACGGCGAAGCGTGAAGTGCGCGAGCATGTTCACCACCACGTTGCGCGCGCCGAGGAACCCCAGGGGGATTGCCACCAGCAGCGCCACGAACGAGCCGAGAAACGCCATCGCCACACTCTGCGCCAGGCCGTTCAAGATATCGCGCCACTGATCGCCCGGGCTCGGCGGGATCATCAGCCGCACGATCTTGCCCAGCCCCGCCAGCCCCGCCCACAGCCGCGCCGGCGTCAGGTCGAACCACACGAGCAACGTCACCAGCCACCCGAGCGCGAGCACCCCGAGACTGATCCGCATCGCCATGCGCGCGGGCGACGCCCCGAAGGCCCCGGGCATCCGCGCCCGCCAGGCGGCGACATCGCTCATGTGCCGGTCGCCCAGCTGCGCAGCCGCTCGGAGATCATGTCGATCAGCGCGACGGTGAGGATGATCATGATGATGATGGCGCCGATTTCCTCATAGTAGTTCTTGGCGATCACCAGATACAGTTCCTGCCCGATCCCCCCCGCGCCGACGAAGCCGATCACCGTCGAGCCGCGCACGTTGATCTCGAAGCGCAACAGCAGATACGACAGGAAATTCGGCAACACCTGCGGCAGGATCGCGTAGCGCACGCCATGCAGCCAGGTGCCCCCAGCCGCGCGCACACCCTCCCACGGCCGCATATCCGCATTCTCCACCACCTCGGCGAACAGTTTTCCGAGCGCCCCCGTCGTATGCAGGGCAATGGCGAAAATACCGGCCGGCGGGCCGACGCCGAAGGCGTAGACCAGGATCAGCGCATAGACGATGTCCGGCACCGTGCGGAACAGCTCCAGCACGCGGCGGCTGACCAGATACACCGCCCGGTTCGGCGCCAGATTGACCGACGCCGTGAAGCACAAAGCCAGCGCCGCGCAGAAACCGAACAAGGTCGCGAGCGCCGCGATCTGCGTCGTCTCGAACAGCATCCAGCCCCAGAGATCGGCGCGATAGAACCAGTAGGCGATCGACCCCTCGGTCTTCACATCGCTGAGCAGCTTGGCCCATTCGAGCTTCGGCGCCAGCTTGTGGAAATATTCGCCGACCCGCGGCAGCCCGGCCGCCAGTGTCTCCGGAAACGCCTCGGAAACCCAGGCGGAAACGATCAGGCAGGCGATCAGCACCGCCCCATAAAACAGCGTCGCCGCGCGCCGTGAGCGACGGCGCGCGGCGTAGCTCAGCTCGAACGAAGCAATGGCTCCGGACACGCGGCCTTTGACTTACGGCCGCTTGCGGCGCTGGTCGGCCTCGGCCTGCAGCATGTCGACGAACACCTGGTAGTCCTCATGCTTGATCGGCACCCAGTCGATCGAAGAGCCCATGTCCATGGAATGGAAGATGTCCGGATTGGTCTTGGGAATCGCCCGGTGCAGCGCCAGCATGTCCGCCTTGAAATCAGCCGGCGTATCGCCGCGCACGGCCAGCGGACCGTTCACGATCGGGCGCGACTTCCAGATGATGCGGAGGTCCTTCATGTCCAACAGCTTCTTCTCGACCATGATGCGCAGCGCGCCGCGGGTGTAGCCCTCGTTCACATCGCCGATGCCCGAGGCCCAGGTGACGCCGGCGTCGTACTGCTTGTTCAGCACGGCCACCACCGCCTGCTCATGCCCGCCGCCGAAACCGGTGCGGCCGAAATACTTGCCGGGCTCGGGATCGATGCCCATGGCCCGGAATTCGGAGCGCGGAATCAGATAGCCCGAAGCGCTGTTGGGATCGGCCCAGGCCAGCGACTTGCCCTTGAGCTGCTCAAGCGTGGTGATGCCCGAATCCGCCCGCACATAGGCCACCGCCACATAGGAAATCCCGCCGTCCTTCTCCTGCGAGGTGGTCAGGGGGACGATGTTGCCCTTGCTCTCGATCCAGGCCGCGGCATAGCTCGCCGGGCTCATGTAGGACATATCGACCTGCCCGGCCGCGAACGCCTGGATGACGCCGGCATAATCGGAGGCCATCAGCAACTTGGTCGGCACCTCGAAGGTGGTCTCGATCAGCTTCTTGTAGCCGTCGACCCGCTGCAACCGATCGGCGTCGTTCTCGCCGCCGAGCAGGCCGATGCGCACCACCGGCACCTGAGCGGCCCAGGCGCGCTTGCCTTTCGGCGGCGACGCGCGGGCGTCCTGCGCGCGGGCGGTGGATGCGACAACCATACCGCCACTGGCGGCGAGGATCTGACGGCGCGTGAGCATGGCGGCCCCCTGTGTGCGGTTCGCTGCGTCATGGCAGCGACTCGCATTATGACAGTTTCATGTCGGCCGCCAACCGTCAGGCCACCGCGAGATCCCCGGTCGGCAACGTCGCCTCGTGAAACTCCTCCTCGCTCACCCCATAGATGTCCCGCACCCGATCTGAGGTCAGCTCGCTCGGCGGCCCGTCGAACACGATCCGGCCCAGCTGCATCGCGACGATGCGGTCGCAATAAGCCCGGGCGGTATCGAGATGATGCAGGTTGCACAGGATGGTCAGCCCATCCTCGCCATTGATCCGCCGGAGCGCATCCATCACCACCTGGGCATTCCGGGGATCCAGGCTCGCGATCGGCTCGTCGGCCAGGAGAATCTGCGGCTCCTGGAGCAATGCCCGGCAGATCGCCACCCGCTGCTGCTGCCCGCCCGACGCCTGGCCGGCCCGCATCAACGCCGCCTCCACCAGATCGAACCGCTCCAGCACCCGAAGCGCCATCGCCCGGTCCGCCGCACTCCACACGCCGAACAACGACGACATGGTGCCCCGGTGATTCAACCGCCCCATCAACACATTGGTCAGCACATCAAGCCGCGGGATCAGATTGAACTGCTGGAAAATCATCGCGCAGTTGCTGCGCCAGTCCCGCAAGGCCCGGCCCTTCAACGCCGTCACCTCGACGCCGCCATAATGGACGCTGCCGGCCGTCGGCTCGAGCAGGCGATTGATCATCCGCAACAAGGTCGACTTGCCCGCGCCCGAGCGGCCGAGAATGCCGAGCATCTGACCAGGCGGCACATTGAGCGATACGCCATCGACGGCAATCTTCTCGCCGAAGTGACGGGTGAGCGCGCGAATCTCGAGGGTTGAATGTTCCATGCAGCGGCAGGATGGCCCGCAGAAGGGAAGCCAGGCAAGGGTATGGGTCTGCCGCCCAGGTGAAACGTTATTCACCCGGCGTCCAGCGATCAGTGACCCACGTAATCTTGTTGCGCGGGGTCCGATACGCCACCTTGCGTGGAAGCTAACTGGTCCATTCGGAGCAACTGCCCATGTCTACCCTGCTCACGCGGCGCACTGCCGGCGTTCTTGCGCTTGCCACCCTCTTCGCCGTGCCGCTGGCACCTGCGCAGGCACGCACCGGCCCGGAGAGTTTCGCCCCGTTGGTCAAGCGCGTATTGCCGACCGTGGTGAATATCGCGGTCACCGAGACGGTCGCCAGCAACGATGCCTTTGCCAACCTGCCGCCCGAGTTGCAGCGCCAGTTTCGTGACCGGCTGAAGCGGCGGCCGCAGCAGGTCAGCGGCGCCGGCTCAGGCTACATCATTGATCCCGCAGGCTATATCGTCACCAACAACCATGTTGTCGGCAATGCCGACACCATCGTGGTGGTGCTGTCCGACGGCACCGAGCTGCCCGCCAAGCTCGTTGGCGCCGACGAACTGACCGACGTTGCCCTGATCAAGGTGAACCCAACCGTGCCGCTGCCCGCAGCCACCTGGGGCGACAGCCGTGCCCTTGAGGTGGGCGACTGGGTGATCGCCGCTGGCAACCCCTTCGGCCTCGGCGGATCGGTCACCGCCGGCATCGTCTCGGCGCGCGGGCGCGATCTCGGCGCCGGGCCGTTCGACGACTTCATCCAGATCGACGCCCCGATCAATCCCGGCAATTCCGGCGGCCCACTGTTCAACAACGAGGGCCAGGTGGTCGGCATGAACTCGGCGATCTTCTCGCCCACCGGCAGCTCGGTCGGCATCGGCTTCGCGATCCCGTCCGAGCTGGTCAGCAAGATCGTCATGGAGCTGCGCGAGAAGGGCCGCATCGACCGCGGCTGGCTCGGCGTCTCCGTGCAGGATGTCCAGGCGAGCCAGCGCGGTCCGGCCGGCGTCGGCATTGCCGGGCTCGATCGCGGCGGACCGGCGGCCAAGGCCGGCCTGCGTCCCGGCGACATCGTCACCGCGATCAATGGCCAACCGGTCGATTCGTCTCGCGCTTTGATCAAGGGCGTGGCACTGACGCCACCGGGTGCGTCCATCAAGGTGACGGTCCGGCGCCAGGGCAAGGACGTCGAGCTGCCCGTCACGGTCGGGCGGCGGCCCCATATCGAGGAGAACTGAGTATGCGGATCCTGGTGGTCGAGGACGACAAGGATGTCGCCGGCTTCGTCGTCAAGGGATTGAAGGAGGCCGGGCACGTCGTCGAGCATGCCGCCACCGGCCGGGATGGCCTGTTCCTCGCCGCCAGCGAGGCGTTCGACGCCATCGTGCTCGACCGCATGCTGCCCGGCGGGGTCGATGGCCTCCGCCTGCTGGAGACGCTGCGCAGCCAGGGCAACACCACCCCGGTGATGTTCCTCTCCGCGCTCGCCCAGGTTGACGACCGGGTGAAGGGCCTGAAGGCGGGCGGCGACGACTACATGACCAAACCCTTCGCCTTCGCCGAACTGCTCGCCCGCGTCGAGGCGCTCACGCGGCGCGGACGCAACGAAGGGCCGACCACAAAGCTCGTCGTCGCCGATCTCGAGATGGATCTGCTGTCCCGCTCGGTGAAGCGTGCCGGCACCAAGATCGACCTGCAGCCGCGCGAGTTCCGCCTGCTCGAATTCCTCATGCGCCACGCGGCCCAGGTGGTCACACGGACGATGCTGCTCGAAGGTGTGTGGGATTACCACTTCGACCCACAGACCAACGTGATCGACGTGCATGTCTCGCGCCTGCGCCAGAAGATCGACAAGCCCTTCGCAACGCCGTTGATCCACACGGTGCGCAACGCCGGCTACATGCTGCGGCCCGAGCCCCCGTGACGGGGAGGGGCATCGTCGAGATACCTTCGCTACCCGCTGGCGCGCCGCCCGAACTGCATCGGTTGCCGCCGCCGAGCCTGATCGAGCGCGCCTTCCGCTCCACCGGGGTACGCTTCGGGGTGATCTACGCCGCCTTGTTCGGCCTCAGCGCGGTGGCCTTGGCCGCCTTCCTGTGGTGGTCGACCGCCGGACTGCTGGAACGCCAGACCGACACCGCGATCGATGTGGACGCACAAGGTCTGTCGGAGCGGTATACCGAGGGCGGGGTTCCGGCGCTGGTCGAGACGATCAAGCAGCGCGTCGACGGCAATGTTGATGACGACGCGATCTACCTTTTGGTCGATCCCGCCTTCCGCATCATAGCCGGCAATCTCGACGGTTGGCCTGAGCGCCTGGCAATCGACGTCGAGGCGACCGAAATCCGCATCAGCCGCGGCGGCGTGGCGAGCCTTGCGATGGTGCACCGCTACGACCTCGCCGACGGGTTCCATCTCGTCGTCGGCCGTGATGTCGAGGCAAAGGCGCAGCTGCGCCGGATGCTGGCGGACGCCATGGTCTGGGCCGCTGGCATCGCGCTGGCACTGGGCAGCGTCGGCGCTTGGGCCGTGCGCGGCCTGTTCCGCGCCACCATCGCCGACGTCGCCGCCACCGCCACCGCCATCGGCGCCGGCGACCTTACCCGGCGCGTCCGGGTCAGCGGCCAGGGCGACGAGTTCGACATGCTTGCCGAGACCATCAATGACATGCTGGAGCGCATGACGCGCCTTATGGATGGGGTACGGCAGGTGTCCAACGCCATCGCGCATGACCTGCGCACGCCGATCACCCGCGCCCGCGCCCGCCTCGAGGATGCCGCCACCCATGCCGCGAGCACCGACGAACTGCGGGCCGCCGTCGACCGCGCTATTGTCGACCTCGACGGCATTGTCGCGATCTTTCAGGCGTTGCTGCGCATTGCCGAAATCGAGGCGGGCTCCCGCCGTGCCGCCTTCGCGGCGTTTGACATGACCCCAGTGCTGCGCGACCTCGTCGACATGTACGAGGCGGTCGCTGAGGACAACGGCCAGGCCCTTGAGGCCGACATCCCAGATACCCTGCCGATGTTCGGTGATCGCGACATGGTGCAGCAGGCGGTGGCCAACCTGCTCGACAACGCGCTGAAATTCACGCCAGCAGGCCAGTCCATCACCTTGGCCGCCAGCCGGACCGGTGCTGGGGCCTGGATCGCGGTGGCCGATCGCGGCCCGGGCATCCCCCTCGCCGACCGCGAGCGCGCACCCGAGCGGTTTTTCCGCGGCGAGCAGGCGCGCAACACGCCTGGCTCGGGCCTCGGCCTCGCGCTGGTGCAGGCGGTCGCGCATCTGCACGGCGGCAATCTGGTCCTTTCAGACAACAATCCCGGATTGCGCGCCGAATTGCAGTTGCAGGCCATTGAGTGATTGCGAATATGTCCAGTTGTTCATCCAGGGCGATAGGCGATGCTAACAGGACCGGCCTATGATCCCTCGGATGCCCCCGGACCCCGCCTCGCAGATGCCAACCAGCCGGCCGATACCTTGGTTGGTCACTGCCGTGCTGGTGGTCGCCACCGCGTCGGCCATGGCGCAAACGGCGCCTCCGCCATCGGTCTCGGTACCGCCGCGCATGATGACCGATTCGGCCGAATACTGCGCTCATCTCGCCAATGAGGTGGCGCGTGTCGGGCGCAACCGGGGGTCGGCGAGCCCCGAAGTCCAGTCGCTGGCCGACGAGGGCAACCGGATGTGCAGCGTCGGCCACTATCGGCAGGGGGTTCATCGTCTGCGCCGCGCCCTGGCCTTGTGGCGCAGCGGGCACTGACGGTCGCTATTCCGCCGCGCTGCGCAGTGCCGCCGACGATGCCGCCAGCGACAACGGCAAGCTCCCCGCCAGGAACGCCGCCAGCAGCAGCAGGTGCGGCCGCGGCGTGAGCCCGCCCGAGGCCGCATCCGCCGCGGCGACGCCGAAAATCAACACCGGCGCAGCCAAGGGCAGCACCAGCAGCGGCAGCAGCACGCCGCCGCGCCGGGCACCCAGCACCAGCGCCGCGCCGGCCGTGCCGAGGAGCGACAACACCATCGTGCCCGGCAGCAGCCCGAGCAGGAGCACCGGGATCGCCTCCTCCGGCAGATGCAGCATGACCGCCAGCGGGGCCGCGGCCAGCAGCAGCGGCACGCCGGTCACCAGCCAGTGCCCGATCGCCTTGCCCGCCGCCAGTGCTGCGGGGTGAATGCCCGACAACAGCAGCAGGTCGAGCGACCCATCCTCCAGTTCCGCCCCGAACAACCGGTCGAGCGGCAGCAAAGCGGCCAGGAGGGCGGAGACCCAGACGATACCGGGGGCGAGTCGCCCGAGGGTCTCAGGGGCCGGGCCAATCGCGAGCGGGAACAGCGCCACGACAAGAAGGAAGAACAGCAATGCGGCCAGCGTATCGCCGCCATGGCGCAGCGACAGATGCAGCTCGCGGGCGATCAGGCGCCTCATGTGAAACTGAACTCCCCGGCGCCGGGCAACGGCAGCGGCAGATGGGTGGCCGAGATCACACAGCCGCGGCTGCGCCGATGCGCGTCCAACCGTTCGCCGAACCGCACCACCGAGGCGGTATCGAGCCCCAGCGTCGGCTCATCGAGCAGCCAGATCGGCGCCCGGTAGAGTTCCAGCCGTGTCAACGCCAGGCGCCGCTTCTGCCCCGCCGAGAGCATCCGCGCCGGCAGATCGGCCAGCCGCCTGAGATCATACACCTCCAGCGCCGCCTGCACCGCCGCGCGATTTCCCCAGAAAGCCAGGTTTTCCGCCACTGTCAGCCCCGGCTTGATCGCATCGAGATGGCCGACATAGGCCACCCGCCCGGCATGCTCGGACAGATCGGCCAGCGCATTCGCGCCCTCCCACAGCAGCCGGCCGGCCGCCAGCGGCACCAATCCCGCCAGCAATCGCAGCAGCGTCGATTTCCCGGTTCCGTTCGGCCCGGTGAGCAGCAATGCCCCGCCCGCAGGCACGGTAAAGCTCACCCGCTCGAACACCAGCCGCTCTCCCCGCCACGCGGCCAGCCCCTCCGCCTCCAGCACTCTGTCGTCTCCAATTCACGCGCCACAGGCCGCGGGTTTGCGGGGGCGCGTCAACTATGGTTTAAGCCGCGCCGCAGTAACAGACACCCCCAATCGCAGAGGCACCTTGTCATGAAATCAGTCGGGCAGGACAGCCTGAAGACCCGCCGCACGCTTTCGGTGAAGGGCAAATCCTACACGTACTTCTCCCTGCCGGAGGCCGCCAAGGCGATCGGGGACATTTCCCGCCTGCCCGTCAGCCTCAAAGTGCTGCTGGAGAACGTGCTCCGCTTCGAGGACGGCCGCTCCTATTCGGTCGATGACGCCAAGGCCATCGCCGGCTGGCTGAAGAACGCCTCTTCCAGCCAGGAAGTGCCGTTCAAGCCCGCCCGCATCCTCATGCAGGATTTCACGGGTGTCCCCGCAGTGGTCGACCTCGCGGCCATGCGTGACGGCATCCTGCGGCTCGGCGGCTCGCCAGCCAAAGTGAATCCGCTCGTTCCGGTTGATCTCGTCATCGACCACTCCGTCATGGTCGACTACTCCGCCACCGCGGACAGCGAGGCCAAGAACGTCGACGTCGAGTTCGAGAGCAACGGCGAGCGCTACACCTTCCTCCGCTGGGGCCAGACCGCGTTCGACAACTTCCGCGTCGTCCCTCCGGGCACCGGCATCTGCCATCAGGTGAACCTCGAATACCTCGCCCAGGCCGTCTGGACCGCCGACATCGACGGCACCACCTACGCCTACCCCGACACCCTCTACGGCACCGACAGCCACACCACGATGGTGAACGGCATGGGCGTGCTCGGCTGGGGCGTCGGCGGCATCGAGGCCGAGGCGGCCATGCTCGGTCAGCCGATCGCCATGCTCATCCCCGACGTCATCGGCTTCCGCCTCACCGGCCGCCTGCCCGAAGGCGCCACAGCGACCGATCTCGTGCTGACAGTGACCCAGATGCTCCGCAAGAAGGGCGTTGTCGGCAAGTTCGTCGAGTTCTATGGCCCCGGCCTGCAGGAAATGTCGCTCGCCGACCGCGCCACGATCGCCAACATGGCCCCCGAATACGGCGCCACCTGTGGCTTCTTCCCGGTCGACCAGGTCACCCTCGACTATCTCCACCTCTCCGGCCGCGACACCGACCGCATCGACCTGGTCAAGCAGTATTGCCAGGCCCAGGGCATGTGGACTGACGCCTCGACGCCCGATCCCGTCTTCACCGACACGCTCGAGCTCGATATGTCGACCGTGCAGCCCTCGCTCGCCGGCCCCAAGCGCCCGCAGGACCGCGTCCTGCTCAAGGACGCCGCAAGCGCCTTCAAGGGTGAGCTGACCAAGGGCCTCGGCGTCGCCGCCAACGATCTCGGCGCCAAGGCGAAGGTCGAAGGCAAGAACTACGAGCTCACCCACGGCGACGTCGTCATCGCCGCCATCACCTCCTGCACCAACACCTCGAACCCCTACGTGCTCGTGGCCGCCGGCCTCGTCGCCCGCAAGGCGCGCGCCTTCGGCCTGACGCCGAAGCCCTGGGTGAAAACCTCGCTCGCCCCCGGCTCGCAGGTCGTCACCGAATATCTCGACAAGGCCGGCCTCACCGCCGACCTCGACGCCATCGGCTTCAACACCGTCGGCTACGGCTGCACCACCTGCATCGGCAACTCGGGGCCCCTCGAGGACGCCATCGTCGACGCCATCGAGGACAACAAGCTCGTCGCCGTCTCCGTGCTGTCCGGCAACCGCAACTTCGAAGGCCGCGTCCACGCCAACGTGCGCGCCAACTACCTGGCCTCGCCCCCGCTGGTCGTCGCCTACGCCCTGCTCGGCAAGATCACCGAGGACATCACCACCGCGCCGATCGGCACCTCCAAGGACGGCAAGCCGGTGTTCCTCAAGGACATCTGGCCGACCAACAAGGAAATCGCCGACGTCGTCGCCGCCTGCCTCTCCCGCGAGCAGTTCCTCAAGCGCTACGGCGAGGTGTTCAAGGGCCCAAAGCAGTGGCAGGCCATCGGCGTCGCCGCCGGCACCGACACCTACGGCTGGTCCGACAGTTCCACCTACGTGAAGAACCCGCCCTATTTCGAGGGCATCACCATGGAACCGAAGCCCACCGGCGACATCAAGGGCGCGAAGATCCTCGCCGTCCTCGGTGACAGCATCACCACCGACCACATCTCGCCCGCCGGCAACATCCGCAAGACCTCCCCCGCCGGTGAATATCTCGGCGAGCGGCAGATCCTGGCGAAGGACTTCAACTCCTATGGCGCCCGGCGCGGCAACCACGAAATCATGATGCGCGGCACCTTCGCCAACATCCGTATCCGCAACGAAATGCTCCAGGGCATCGAAGGCGGCATGACCCGCCTCGCCGGCGCCACCAAGGACATGCCGATCTACACCGCGGCGATGGAATACGCGAAGTCCAACACCCCGCTCGTCATCATCGGCGGCAAGGAATATGGCACCGGCTCCTCGCGCGACTGGGCGGCCAAGGGCACCATGCTGCTCGGCGTCAAGGCCGTCATCGTCGAAAGCTTCGAGCGCATCCACCGCTCGAACCTGGTCGGCATGGGCGTCCTGCCGCTCACCTTCAAGGACGGCATGGACCGCAAGAGCCTGGCGCTGACCGGCGACGAAACGCTCGACATCCTCGGCCTCGACGGCCTGAGCCCGCGGATGGACCTCAGCCTCGTCATCCACCGCCCCAACGGCACGGTCGACACGGTCTCCGTGCTCTGCCGCGTCGATACGCTCGACGAAGTCAGCTACTACCGCCACGGCGGCATCCTGCAATACGTCCTGCGCGGCATGGCCAAGGCGGCCTGAGGCGCCAAAATGACGAAAGGGGCCTGAGGCGGTTTCGCTGCCGCCTCAGGCCCTTTTTTGTTGTTCAGGCGCGGGGGGCGTCGCGATGCACCGGGGTGCGGTCAGCTTCCCTCGGGGCCGTCCTGACCCTTGCGCCGGCGGCGGGCGGCGGCGGCGTATTCGCCACGGGGGCGATTGACCGTCACGTTCGGGCGCACGACGGTGTCGTAGAAATTGTCCCAGTCCTCCGGGAGGAAATCCTCGATCTCCTTGACGACGCCGTAGTTGTTCAGATCGGCCTCGTTGAGCGCCTCGCGCGGTATCGGCTGCACCTGGAAGATCGGGTATTCGGTCGTGAACTTGATCGGCGTGTTGGTCTTGGTCAGACGCAGGTTGGTCATCAGCGGTCCGAACCAGCGATCGGTCTCGATTACCCCCTCGAAGACCTCATGGCCACCGGAGCGGGGCAGGTTCGCGGGCGGACGGACCAGCAGGCTCCAACCGGGAATAGTCTGGGCGATGATGCCGGACCAGAAGTTGACGAGACCAGGCTCCTGCAACGCGGCAAGGAAGGGCGGCGAGAAACCGCGGATTTCCTCCGGCGCGCGCTCATCGAAATGCTGGGAGAAATAGGGAAACTGAGCGATGTGCAGGGGCAGCCAGCCATCCTCGTTGCCGTCATAGGTCCAAACGACATCGTGGCCATCCCACATCAGGCTGAAATCAATCGGCGGGAAGACGTAGTAACCGAAGGCCGAGGCGGTGGTGACCGGTTCGCAGTAGCGAAATGCCCGGGTCGGCAGGCTGCCGGCGGCGGAGCGATCGGCCCGCTGCGGAAGGCGCGCCTGTGGAACCAGGCGGAAGAACGTCACTCGCGGCGGAGGTCCACCAGGTGCGGTTGGCTTCGAATCGGGCGAGGCGGTGGGAGTATCCATCGTAGGCCTCATGGGTCGGCGGGCGCGGCACGCCCTGGGTCGTCATGCGCAGAAACCGGGCGGTGCCCGGTTTCCACGACTCTATCCGATCTTTTCCCGGCCGTCACAACCGGGCTGGCGATCAATTGTGGATCAGCGGGCGACCGGCAGCGTGCGGGCGACAGCGCCGAGACGGACCTTGCCGGCGTCGGCGGTGGGGAGGGTGCGGGCGACGGCGCCGAGGCGGACTTTGCCGGCGTCGGCGGTGGGCAGGGTGCGGGCGACGGCGCCGAGACGGACCTTGCCAGCGTCGGCGGTGGGAAGGGTGCGGGCGACGGCGCCGAGACGAACCTTGCCAGCGTCGGTGGTGGGGAGGGTCCGGGCGACAGCGCCGAGACGGACCTTGCCGGCGTCGGCAGTCGGCAGCGTCCGGGCGACGGCGCCGAGGCGGACCTTGCCGGCATCGGCGGTCGGCAGCGTGCGGGCAACCGCGCCGAGACGAACCTTGCCAGCGTCGGTGGTGGGGAGGGTGCGGGCGACGGCGCCGAGGCGGACTTTGCCGGCGTCGGCGGTCGGCAGCGTGCGGGCAACCGCGCCGAGACGAACCTTGCCGGCGTCGGCGGTCGGCAGCGTGCGGGCAACCGCGCCGAGACGAACCTTGCCGGCGTCGGCGGTCGGC
>Ga0164297_10002966_pt1 | contig 16247 bp, 2 predicted proteins | sample GEODES058metaG_FD_113539 | JGI IMG/M metagenome (GOLD analysis project Ga0164297, IMG submission 113539) | Dystrophic lake water microbial communities from Trout Bog Lake, Wisconsin, USA - GEODES058 metaG | ecosystem: Environmental > Aquatic > Freshwater > Lake | place: USA: Trout Bog Lake...
CGGCTCCCTTGCGATATTCCAATACTTTTCCATCTGTGCCGCTGATGTCGCAGCCACTCATTCTGGTTTCTGCCGTAAATGGAACGAAGCTGGCTGCTACCAGTTCGTCCTGCCATTCAGGGAGTACAAAACCCAATGACTGGGCAAGTGAAATGATGGACTTTCCTTCAGGGGTGTCATCGCTGTTACTTGATGCAAAGGCGCAATGCACGAGGTCGGGAAGGGAGACCCCATTTAGTGGGATGAATTCCACAGCCTGTCGATTTCCATAGGTAATCGTTCCAGTCTTGTCTAAGAGCAAAGTGCCCACGTCGCCAGCGGCCTCCACCGCACGTCCCGACATCGCTAAAACGTTTCGTGCAACCAGGCGATCCATTCCAGCGATTCCGATGGCTGACAACAATGCGCCAATTGTCGTGGGTATGAGGCAGACAATGAGTGAAACCAGGACGATGACCGTCTGCTTTGCGTGGCTAAAGATCGCCAATGGTTGAAGTGTCACGACGGCGAGGAGAAAAATAATCGTAAGGCTGGAAAGCAATATGTTGAGGGCGATTTCATTCGGTGTTTTCTGCCTGGATGCTCCCTCGACCAGTGCAATCATGCGGTCGATAAAAGTCTCACCGGGCTTGGCGGTAATTTTGATCAGAATTCGATCAGATAGGACCTTAGTTCCACCCGTTACAGAGGAACGATCTCCACCAAATTCACGAATGACGGGCGCCGATTCACCGGTAATTGCTGACTCATCAACGCTTGCGATTCCCTCGATGATTTCACCGTCACTTGGGATCGTATCGCCTGCTTCGCAAACAACTATGTCGTTGAGCGTCAGTTCGCTAGACGGGACCAAGGATTCGTTGCAAACATCATCAATTTTTCGCGCCATGAGTGAGATGCGAGTTTTTCTGAGGCTATCCGCCTGAGCCTTTCCGCGTCCCTCGGCAATCGCCTCTGCAAGGTTCGCAAAGATCACCGTTCCCCATAACCAAAAAACGATGCTCCATGAAAACACAGTTGAACTCTGGATGGCGAGTGCTGAAGTAAAGAGCGCGCCAATTTCAACTACAAACATCACCGGATTCTTAATCATTACCCGAGGGTCGAGTTTTGTAACCGCAGCTGGAAGCTCTTTATAGAGCGCGCGGGGATCAAGTATGGTCATCGTAATCCTTCGGCTAGTGGTCCTAATGCAAGTGCGGGAATGTAAGTAAGGGCAACAACGACAACCGTCACCGTGATTAGGAGAGCAACGAATAGGCCGTTTCGGGTGCTGAGCGTTCCACTGCTTTCGGGTATATGACCTTGCTTAGCGATAGACCCGGCGAGCCCTAATACCAAGAGCATCGGAACAAATCGCCCAAGGAGCATCACGACGCCAAGGGATATGTTGAGTAAGGAAGTGTTTCCAGAAAGACCTGCGAATGCGCTTCCATTGTTATTGCCGGCAGAGGTAAATGCGTAGAGCAATTCGCTCAGCGCGTGGGGACCTGATGAAGAGATTGAGTGTCGCGCCCCGCTATTACTAAATGCGATTCCCGCACCAACTAATACAAGGAGTGGCGTCGTCAATATATATAAGGAAGCAAACTTGATCTCTTTTGCTTGAATTTTCTTCCCCAAGAACTCCGGTGTCCGACCCACCATTAATCCGCAGAGGAATACCGTGACCATGGCCAGAACCAGCATTCCGTAAAGTCCTGATCCAGTACCTCCCGGGGAAACTTCGCCAAGCATCATGTTGAGCATAAGCACACCGCCCGCAAGAGGGGAGAAGGACTCATGTGCCGAGTCGATCGCGCCTGTCGAAGTGCTCGTTGTCGCATTTGCAAAGAGAGCTGAAGACCCAACTCCAAACCGCGTTTCCTTACCTTCCATCGCAGACCCTGCAAAATGCAATGCGGTGCCTGAATGATGAAGTTCCAGAGCTGTTGTACTGGCTGTAGTAATAATGAATATTCCAAGCATTGCGCCGAGTATCGCCAAACCCTGCTTCTTGTTATTGATCAACTTTCCCATTGTCCATGGGAGTGCAAATGGAATGACGAGAAGCAGAAATATTTCAAGCAAATTCGTAAATCCGCTGGGATTTTCAAATGGATGCGCAGAGTTGGCGTTGAAATATCCACCACCATTGGTGCCTAATTCTTTGATGGCTTCTTGACTTGCAACAGGGCCGCCTGGCAGATGCGTTGCACCGCTAGCAATCGTATGAATTAATTTTCCCGAGGAGAAATTTTGGATAACTCCATTGATCAAAAGTATGAGCGCGGCAAAGAAGCTGAAGGGGAGAAGGATCTTAAATATCGCCCGGTACATATCGACCCAGAAATTCCCGAGTTTGTCGCCGTTGCGTAGGTTAAATGCCCGAACGAGTGCAATTGCGACCACGATTCCCGCTGCTGCGGAGGCGAAATTCTGAACTGCCAAGCCCGCCATTTGGCTAAAGATTCCCAGAGTTGACTCACCCGAGTAGTTTTGCCAATTCGTGTTGGTTACAAACGATATGGCCGTATTCCACGCGAGCGCTGGGTTCATTCCCTTAAAACCCTGGCTCCATGGCAAGTAAGCCTGAAGGCGCAATATGGCATAAAGCAAGAAGACCGATATTGCCGAAAAGCTGAGGAGGGAGGTCGCGTAGCTTTTCCAGGTTTGTGACGAGCGGCCATCAATTCCTAGTACCCTATAAAACGTCTTTTCAAACTTGCCGATCCTTTCAGATTGAAAGATAGAAGCCATGTAGTTTCCTAGTGGGACAACACAAAGTCCAAGGGCAACAAAAACTAGAAGGTCGGAGAGGAGTGTCGCTGAAAGTTCAGACATTAGAATTTCTCCGGATATAAAAGCGCCACAATCAAATACCCAGAGAGCGCCAGCGCGATGACAAGCCCAATTATCTGGCCCATTAGATCTTGCCAAGTCCTCGAAGAAGGGCGTCTAAGGTTGCGAAAAGTGAAACCGTCGCAACAACTGCAAGCAAATCTCCCATAAATAATCCGTTCCGCCCATCGGTTGTGACAATTACCGGTGTCGCGAATCAAAATCTAAGGATGTTGGGGCCTATTTAGGCATTAAGAGAGGATTTCCTAACAGCTTCCTAACGAGGACTGCGGCAGCCGACATTTGTGATACGTTTCTACAAGTGAATCGAGGCGTGAGCCCCGATCCACTCGCTTACTACAGGTAAATGCGTTACGAATGGGGCTCGTCGTTTGCGCGACGAGCCTTTCGTATGTTCACCCATTGGGTAATCAATGCAAGAAAGAATTAATTAAGTAATGTCTTTCGCCACGCCTCTAAAACGCGTGATTCTTTTTCACGATCTATTCCCGGAGGCACCCGTCCGCCAGGGGATGGGGCAGGGGGTTCATTGTTTAGTGTGAACCACGTGTCGCGCACTGTTTCGATAATCGGACGGGCAGTAAGACCAGCGCTCTGGGCTTTAGAAGTATCAAAGTTATAGAAGCCATACATCTCTGGGGTTATCCAAATCGGCATTTCGCGCCATGGGCCTACCTCATTGGCGATCGCAAAATCTGACGAAACCCAGGTGAATTGGGCTGCAGATTGCGTTACCGCTTTGCAGGCTTCTAAAAACTCTTCCCACGTGCAATGCGCTGCGGGGGACAACGTGTTAAATATGCCGGTCAGTTGGTTTTCGACTCCAGCTACAACCCACTTCGCCAGGTCACGCGCATCTATATATTGGAGGGGGAGTTCCTTGGGGCCGGGGGCGAGCACTTCGCGGCCTTCTTTGATTCGATTGAGCCACCAGGTGAGTCGCTCTGGCCATTCATGGGGGCCAATAATCAATCCTGGCCTTGAGATAAAGGTCCGATCGGCGCCCATCACTCCCACTATTGCAAGCTCGGCGCCGCGTTTATCGGCCGGGTAGTTCATCGAATCTGCCAATGGGTCAGCATTTACCGTCTTGAAATCCTCATGGATTCCGAAGGGAAGGGGATCTGCTTCGTAAACAGAGCAGGTGGAAACGTATGCGTATAAAGAGGTATTCGCCTCCAGCGCCGTTGCGCTTTGATGGACAATTTTGGGAGCCCCAAACCAGGTATCAATAACTACGTCCCAAGTCCGACCATTCGCAAAATCGTAGGCGCCTGGCAACGTGCGATCACCAAAGAGTGTTTCTACAGTCCCCTCTGCCGCTCCAGGTGGCAGCGTGGATCTAGTGAGCGTTGTGATTTCATGCCCCCGGGTAAGCGCTTCAATGACTATGGCACGGCCTACAAAAGATGTTCCACCTAACACGAGGATTTTCATTTCATTAAGGTATTGCCTGAAAATGAGAAGTCCAAGCGGCTCGAAATAGGAGCAACTGTCTAATAAATTGGTGGTCGCTATATAAATTACCTAGTTTATTTATCTAGAACGATAAACATCACAATTTCCGCAAATCGGACAGTGGTATCTATCGACGTGAGCGTTGGATACAAGGTGTCTATCGAAAAATATTGCCTATTCACTCTCATCTGTAAACGTGTGACTGTGATAAAAGTACTGAAAATAACTGTCTTTGCGCTCGATGATGGCTAAGAGTGTGTGGCTGGCGTCACAAAAAGCGCATGCGGTGATCGACTCATGTGAGCGAGGTAAACGGACAATTAGGACATGGATTTCGTCACAAAAGCGCGTTGTTGCAAATAATTCGCATAATAAATTAAATTATCAATATAGCCTACATGGTCCTAGACTGTTGTCGTGAAGATGGGCATGGGGTATAGACGCGCGCTTGTTGCCCTTGCTCTCGCACTTTCTTCTTTAAGTGGATTCAGCGTTCCCGCCGCGCAAGCAACTTCTGTCGACATCAATTGTCCGAGTGGTGGCACTTACACAATTCAAGATGGTGTAGCGGTAAGCAACGCAGCGTGTGCTGGAGATCTCACTCTTGATAGTTCCGTTACTTCGGTTGGAGTTAACGCATTCAATGGTGATACAGGACTCACATCAATCACAATTCCTGCGGGTGTCACCGCAATCGGAGATTCGGCCTTCACAAATATTTCAACACTCACCAGTGCGGTTTTGGCAGATACGATCACGTCAATCGGCTCGACCGCGTTCACCGGTGATACAGCTCTCACGTGCGTTACTGCTTCACCACCGGTTTATGGTCTCGCAAGCGATTGGCCAGCACCAGAATGTAATGCGGGGACCTTCGCACAGGCTCCATTGACAATTACAAATGTGGGGCTTAGCACCACTACCGACTCTGCAATAACTTTAACGACGAGCGGTGGATCTGGTGCAGGACTTATCTCATATAGTCACACCGGCAATTGCACAATTACTGGCGATCAACTCACGGACACAACTGCAGAAAGTTGCGACGTCACTGCAGTTAAAGCAGGTGTGGGTGGATATGCAGATGCGACCAGCGCGCAAGTTACGTTTACCTTTATAACACCCCCACCACCTTCTACTGACATTAGCTGTCCCGATGGTGGTACGTATACTGTTCAAGGAGGAGTAGCGACTCGTAACTCCAGTTGTGCCGGCGCAGTTACTCTCGATAGTTCTGTTACTTCGATTGCAGTAAATGCATTTGCTGGAGACAGCGGGCTTACATCCATAACGATCCCCGACGGAGTAACCACGATCGGTGATGATGCTTTCGCAAATATTTCTACTCTGACTACCGTTTCAGTGGCGGACTCAGCCACTTCACTCGGTGCGAACATTTTCGCGGGGGATACCGCAATTACTTGTATCACTGCATCACCAAAGGTCTACGACTTAGTCAGTGATTGGCCGGCACCAGAATGTAACGCCGGAACATTTGCGCAACAGACACTCACTATTTCTAATGCACAACTTTCGGGCACTGTTGGAACTGCAATCACGTTGACTACAAGTGGTGGCTCAGGAACCGGACAGATTTCCTACACTCACTCGGGAACATGTTCGATTAGCGGAGATCAACTCTCATCGGATATCGCGCAGTCATGTGACGTCACTGCAGTTAAAGCAGGTGTGGGTGGATATGCAGATGCGACCAGCGCGACTGTTACGTTTACCTTTGCAGACAATTCACAACCCGTAACTTCTCCAATTACATTTACAGCCCAGATTCTGCAAAATGGCTTTGGGCTCCCCGGCGCGAACGTTGATTTAGAGACATGTAGTAATTCAGCTAATACGGGTAGCGGCACAACGACTTCCGATGTTGATGGTTTCTTTACGTTGACCGTCCCGGCAGGATGTACTGGATACCTCACTATTGGCTACACGCCAGCTTCTTCAACTGTCGTTCCTCCTGGTTTCATGCTTACCGATGGATCTTTCCAGGCACCGTCAACGGACAACGCTTCAATCACCATTAATTTGCCAGATCTTGTTACCGTCAATCTCGCCGAGACCCGCAGTGACTCAAACCCCGTAGGGTCATCCGGAAATATCTCTACTGGTCCACAGGGCTCTGGTGATGACACTTGGCCTCCTCTTGTTGCTACAACCTCTGATGGTCAGCACATCAGTGGCCAATGGCAACAAAGTTCCGAAGCGAATTGCCAAAACGCCAATCCCGGAAACCCAACCACGTGTAATTTCTTGGTACCAGAGAATTCATCGACGGTATTCCATGCCTCACTGGATATCGGAAATGGCGTGAGCTTGACCCAAGACCTCACGGTTACTACCGCGACATCCGAAGTTGATCAAGACATTGTTTTCACTATCCCAACCTTGAATCTGGTAACGGTTTCTGGTCACCTTACGCAAGGTGGCGTAGCGATCCCTAACGTTTCAGTGAGCTTATCGCAGTGTGCAATTCCGGGAGTGGCGAATGCAAGTGCTTCGGCGTACACAGATACAGATGGTTTTGGCGCCTTCTCATTCGTAGCCCCTGCGGGTTGCGTTGGCGGATTGGGATTCTCTTCGGCATCGCCTGTTCCGGGCGTCGTCGCTCCGACGTTTAACGTAAGCAACTCCAACTTTACGGTTCCGAGCACAGATACGGATTACACAATAGATCTGCCTGCTTTAGCCACGTTGACATATTCCGAGGTTTATAGCGATAGCAGCCCAATCCTCAATGGTTCTATCGGGATTGATGACACCAGCCAACTCACCTGGCCAACAATTAGCATTCCGCTTGATGGCTCGCAAACTTTGACCGGTACTTATACTGAACTTTCTTACGCGGCTTGCTCCATTGAAGTTCCTGCATCTCCGCAGTCATGTACATTCCAAGTTCCCATTGGCTCTAGCTTCACAATTGATGCTAACGCTGACTTGGGAGGCGGAACACATGCAAATCAACAGGTTACTGTCAGCTCTGCGGCAGATGGCACATTCCCAATTGTTTTCAACACGGCGCCGATTCCTGAAGTCCATATCACCGGACACATCTACAACGCCGATGGCACTCCTATTGAGGGTGCATCAATCGTATTAAATCCTTGCAATGTCGGCGGACTATCTGGAGGCACAAAGGGCGGCTCGTATTCAGATGGTTCTTATAACATTGCTGTTTCAGCACAATGCGTCGGTGATCTCACAATTACAATCGCGGGCTACCACAACGGGGCAGGATTGCCGGTCCCGGATCTCACGCTAGAAGACCTTAATTTCACGGCACCTAGCCAGGATACAGTTATTGATTTCACCTTGCCAGCCCCAGTCGCGCTCACCGTCAATGCGCTTGGGCCTGACGGTAAACCGCTGACGCAGGGGGACATTAGAGTTGCGAGCGACAATGCCTGGCCATCGATCATTTATAACGTGTCAGACCACCAAACAGTCTCGGGAACTTGGACGGCCAGCACGAATGCCGAATGCGCCACAGAAACGCCTTCGACGCCCACGAGCTGCACTATTTACGTCCCTCAGAATTCAACCACACACCTACAAGCATTGGTCAATATCGGAGTGGTTTCCGGATTTGAAGAAGATGCATATGTTGATGTAGGAGATAGAGATACTTCATATTCCTTCGCATTTGATTCGCAAGTAAACGTTGACTCCCAAGGATCAGCGACTGGATCGGTAACGATCGACGCGGGTGCCGGACTGGTCCTCACAAATGTTTCTGTCGATCCTTTTCTGGGCACACTCCCTGACAACGCTACCGACCTGACTGGCGCTATCTCCTATACGGTGGGCGGCGTTCCACTCGGTGGGACAGTGCCTGTTACTTTCACATTGCCAAACGGCGCAGTACCAAACCTCGTCTACAAATTTGTGCAAGGTGTGCTGCAGGACATCACATCTGATGTCACTATAAATGGATCCACGGTAACCGTTCCACTTACCGATGGTGGTGGCGGAGATTCTGATGGGACTGCAAACGGCACCATCGTTGACCCAATCATTTTTGCCTACGACGCAAATTTGGTTGTTATACCTCCTTCAAATGACTCATCGATAACCGGAATTACCGTTAATGGAAATCTGGTTCCTCTTACCACAATGAGCATTACGATCGATCCGTCCGCTACTTCGGTAGAGGTGGCTGTTACACCTCATGATTCACATGCAACCGTGACCATTCAAGGGTCCACCGATAATTCCACCGTCGATGTAACTCCTGGCGATAACGTGATCAGCTTTATCGTCGTTGCCGAAGATAGTAGTTCCACTCTCTATCAATTCCACGTGATGGTTCCGGTTGAGCCACCAATGGTTGCACTTTCTGGTCAAGTCACCATGAATGGCCGGGGAGTTCCAAATGCAATCGTCACATTAACGGGTTGCAGTGTGGGTGGATATTTCTCTACCTCGCCAACCGACATTGCCGACTCCGATGGCAACTACATGATGCAGGCACACGCTGGTTGTACCGGTACTTTGAACGTAACCGTTAATCCTTCATCTGATTCCCCTGGTTTCCAATTATTTGGTAACAATTTCCAAGTCGGAATCAGCGATACTGTCGAAAATTTTGATGTACCACCTCTTGTTGAAGTGGATGTCACCGACGCTGATGTCGGTGGCAATGCATTTGTAGATGGAACTATTACGACTACCAGCAACCCTGCTGACATCACATGGGCACCTTTTAGCCTTCAATCAAGTGGTTACCAGAACCTTTCAGGTACCTGGACTCCCAATCCGACGTATACATGCACAGGTCTGTCGTCTAACTTAATTGACACCTGTCCTTTCTTTATTCCACCTAATTCCACAACGACCTTCCATGCAACCATGGATTTGGGCGGAGGAGTAACCGGCCTGGGGTCGACAACAGTTACAACGGGGACGACTCCAACAACGGCGACCATTGACACCGGGGTACCGGCCTTTGATGTAGTTGAGATCAGCGGACGTCTTACCACAGGTGTAGTGGCGGTTTCAGGTGCAACGATTCAAATTGAAAATTGTTTGGTGCCTGGTACTACTAATGTCTATGGAAGCGATACGTCGATTACCGATGGAAAAGGAAATTACTCACTCAAAGTTCCGGCATCATGTACCGGAACTTTGGAGATTATTAATCCGCAGCAAAACCCCGGTGATCAATGGCCGCTCTATCACCTAATAAATAACACTTACATTGCGCCGGCATCAGATACAACATTGAGTTTAGACATTCCAGCGCCTATTAATCTGACCGTTGTTCCACAATTCCAAGATGGCACGCCTATTCCAACGGGTGTTATCAGCATTGAAAATCCGCAATCAACGGTATGGCCAACGATCGCCCTGAGCCTCAATGATGGACAGACACTCTCTGGAACATTTACCCCGAGCTCTAATGCGACGTGTAATTTTGATAGTACTGGCCAACAACCGCCTTGTGTCTTCCAGGTTCCACAAGGATCGACAACGGAATTTTCGGTGAACGGTGCTATTGGAGCTGGCCTCTATCAGACCACGACTGGTACCTACACTGCAACAACCTACGACGACGAGTTGGATATCACCTTCCCTCTCGATCAAATAAATACCGCCACGATTTCGGGCCTCGTTTCAAGTAACGGACCCGGTCCATTGTCCGGCATCACTGTGTCTGTCTCGCAATGCTCACTTGATATTCTTGGAGTGAGTGGTGTCGACGTGTCAACAACCACCGATTCCGATGGCCTTTATTCACTTACTTTGCCCGCCGGCTGTGTAGGAATACTTTCAGTCAATGGATCTGACAACCTTGCACCGATTCCGACACCGGTTGTTTCTTTGACTGACAATTCTTACCAAGTACCATCTCAAGACGCAACGCAGGACATCACGCTGCCGCCAATGACATTGGTTTATCTCACAGAAGTGTCTTCTGACGGCACTTCAATTAGTGCAGGAAATATTGCAATCGATGGCACCCAAACAAACTGGGGGAGTTTCAGCGTAAACCTTTATCCCGGTCACAGTGTAACTGGGACCTGGGCGGTACCACCTGGAGCTGATTGTGTAAGTGAGGAGGGCATTCCCAGTTTCAGTGGCGGACCAACAGCCTGTGGGATAATCGTTCCTTCTGACGCGACAACACATTACTCGGCCTCTGCACTCTTTGGAACCGACACATACAAGTACGAATTTTCATACAACGCAACGGGCGAAGAAGGCCAAGCCACAGAGCAAACAATTACCGTGCCCTATTTAGCGCAATTCACTTCAAATGGAGCTGACTCAGGAACAGTTGCAATCGCTGCGCCATCTACTACCCAGATCGAAAATGGGGGATCCAGTACTTTTTCTGGAACTCTGCCAAACGGTGAAACGGATTTAACTGGCGATATTGGAGTTCAGTTAAGCGGTGTGACAACGGGCGGAACCGCAGTTGTTCGGTACTACATTCCTGGTTCTACCGCGCCAAATCGCGTCTACGTTGATAGCAATGGTTCCCTTACGGACATCACGCCGTCTGTCACCATTAACGGAAATGTCGTCGATGTAACGCTTACAGATGGTTCCACAGGGGACCTCGATGCTGACGCAGATGGCGGGATCCGATCAGTTCTGGAATTTGCTTATGACGCGAGTGGTGTAGATCAAGGCGGTGGAGGCCTGGTTCCATCGAGTGATACATCACTCGCTTCGGTGATCATTGATGGGCATCAGATGTTGCCTAAATACAATCTCTTACTTCCGCCTGGGACAACGTCCGTTACCGCAAGCGCAGTGCCCAACGATTCTGGCGCAACAATTACATCTATTACTGGTGACACCGACTTAAGTGCAGGCGCCAATACCCTTAACGTCACCGTTACGGCTGCTGACGGCACAGTCAAAACTTATGGAATTGATTTCGTCATTGCTCCAGCAGCGGGAACTCCGATTACCTTAAGCGGAACTATCACCGTTGGCGGTCAACCATTAGTCAACGCAGCAGTTGGAATATTCCGCTGCGCAATAAATGGAAACGACTACAGTCAATCAACGCAAACTGACCAGAATGGCCAGTACGCCATGACAATCAACTCTCAGTGCATCGGCCGTTTCACCATTGATAGCCCTGACTGGACGCGTGGCACCCCTTTAAATCCATTGATTCATGTGAATGACAATAGTTTCACAGTGCCATCAGCGGATGCCACTGAAAACTTTGATTTCCCTGCTTGGGTAACGGTTACTGTGAATGGATCACTATCTACCGGTGAAACGCCGCTCAGTGGAGACGTTCAGATCAATTCAGATATGTCGACCAATAATTGGCCAGCTCTCAGCGTAACGGGTGACGATGGTCAAGTACTTACAGGGCAAGCCATCGTGGAAACCAGAGATACTTGCTCAAATACTGGGCTGCTCTCCACGGTAGATCTCACGGGTTGCGTCTTTAGAGTTCCACAGAATTCGACCTCTAACTTCATCCTAAGTGCGTATTTGCCTGGTGGAGTTCAAATTCTCGAGAACCACGATATTGCCGTTACCACAAATGATGTAACGCAGTCCTATGTCTTACAAGCCCCATCGGTAAGTTTGGTTGCCATAAGCGGCGTTGTCACTATGGGCGGACTTCCGCTGGCTGGCGTACAAGTAGAAATTTCGCAGTGCACGCTTCCTGGACAGACCACCTTTAGTGGACAGGACTATGCCGTAACAGGTAGCGATGGTTCTTACACGATGCATGTTCCTGCGGGTTGTACGGGCACAATCGAAATAAATGATGCCGCTGCAGGGTTACCCGGTCCATCAATCGTAGTTACAGATACTGCGTACACGGTTCCTAATACAGATACGACCGTGAGTATTGATATCCCAGCTCCAGTAGCAGTGAATTTCACACCGGTGCGCGGTGATTCATCGCCTATCGGCAATGGCCAAGCATTTATAACTGCCCTAGACCATCTGACCTGGCCATCCCTTACTGTTGATTTATCCGCCACGGGTGGTCCGCACTTCGTGGGAACGTATTATCCAGGGCAACAAACCCAGTGCATCATTCAAAGTGTGGATTCCCCTACCTGCAGCCTCTTGGTTCCGCAAGGTTCAACGACCTCGTTCACGGTTTCCGCTGATGTCGACGATGCTCATACTCTGAACGCCGCAAAGCAAATTTCAGTAACGGTGGGCCAAGAATCCTCTGATGATGAGAACGTCACAATCGATCTTCCTACGGTTGTAATAAGTGGAGAGATTCACTACAGCAATGGGGATCCTGTTGCCAGCGCAAATATCGGAGTCGGTGAATGCATAATTAACGGTTTGAATGCCAGCAATGACGGATCGACAGATTCACAAGGTGCGTTCTCATTGACAGTACCTGCAGGCTGCACGGGCCAGTTATTTATCAACACTGACCCTCCATCAGCTGGATTACATGAACCTCCATTGTCTATCGACGACGAGAACTACACGACGCCGTTGACGGATCAAACCTTTAATTTTGTAATTCCCCCGCTGGTAACTCTTTCTGTAAGCGCGCAACTATCCGATGGCACACCTGTAACGGATGGTAACGTCTCGCTCGATCCCATTGCCTCGAGCTGGCCAGCGATTAATTTGCAGTTGAATGATGGTCAGACTTTCGCCGCGCCATGGGTCCCAGGTCTATATCAAGATTGCTCGAATATAGTCGGAGAATATGTTACGACGTGTAGTTTCTTGGTACCTGCCAATTCAACAACGGTATTGAAGACGCAAGAAGTTTTGAATAATGACAATGTTGCTGGTCCTAGCGTTACGGTGCAAGTGGGTGATACCGACTTAAGCCAAGTTATTACCATTGAAAATACTGCGCCACTGGTCTCCCAAGGAGCCGCTGCTGGACCCATTTATGTCACCTCACCAGTCGGTACAACCATTAGCGGAGTATCTATCGCTCCATATCAGGGAACGTTGCCTGTTGGGGTAACGGATGAGACAGGGCTAATTAGTTATACCGTTTCTGGTCTTACAGCCGGATCGGATGCCACCATCACATTTGACCTCCCTAATGGTGCAACCCCCAACCGCGCATACAAGTTAGTAAATGGTTCCCTCGTAGACATTTCGCAGTATGCGAGTCTTGGTGGAGCAATCGTTCACCTTACTGTCACCGACGGTGGGCCACTGGATTCTGACGGTCAGGCTGATGGAAGTTTCACCGATCCGATCTTGTTCGCAATTGCCCCTGCATCACATGACTCGACGCTTGCGACGTTTACGGTAAATGGCCATGATGCCCTCAGCGCACCATTGACGCTCCACGTTCCATATGGAACACAAACTGTTGACTTGGAATACACGGCAACCAGCATTTTCGCGCGTGCCGGTGACGACTTCAGTGGCACGCTCAATCCCGGAGATAACCTGATAACGGTTACGGTTACAGCCGAAGACAATACAACGACAAATTACACCGTTCATGTTTATGTCGATCCTTCAACGAGTACGACGCTTGGAACTTTCACAATTGATGGACACGACGCGCTTGGTCCAAGCTTTGTGGATGTCCTGCCTTACGGGTCAACTTCAGTGCAAGTGGTTGTACAAGGATCCCTTGCTGGACAGACAATTAGCGCTGTAAGCGGTGCCACGGGGCTGCATACGGGCGACAACACAATCTCTGTAACGGTTACCGCACCAGACGGAGCCACTTCATACACCTACCAGCGTGTAGTTACCGTGACCGGGTCCAGTGATGCTTCGCTTGCTACATTTACTATTAATGGAATTGACGTCCTTACACCCGGCTCCACTATTTCAGTGCCGTATGGCACAACTTCCGTCACGGTAGTCGCCACACCAACCGATAGCGGTGCATACGCTGAAATTACTGGTGATACGGGCCTTCATGCTGGCGATAACATCGTCAATGTCAATGTCACCGCTGGTGATGCTGTTTCTCAAGCGTTCTATTCTGCACACGTAAATGTATTGCCGTCTAGCGATACATCACTTTCGGTATTCACTATCAATTCCCAGGACGTCCTTCCTGTTGGTTCAACGCTTTCAGTTCCTCATGGAACGACATCTGTTACCGTGGACGCAACTCCTACTGATTCTGGTGCAACTTACGTCGTATCCGGGGATACAGGTCTTGTTACAGGCAGCAATCTCGTCACCGTCGATGTGACTGCGGCCGATGGCACGATTCTTAGTTACAAGCGAATTGTCACCGTGCTGCCATCGTCTGACAGTTCTCTCGCGACGTTCACTATTGATGGACACGACACAAGTGCCGCTTCCTATAGTTCGTACGGATTTGCTGCGAACACTACTTCGGTAACGGTTGATGCGATTCCGACTGATCCAGGAGCCACAGCTGTTGTCAGTGGTAACACGAACCTGCATACCGGCGACAACACGGTCACAGTTACCGTGACTGCAGCAGATGGCTCAACTTCAACCTTTACAGCTAACGTTCACGTACTTTCGAATGACACCTCCCTTTCAACATTCACAATTGATGGCCAGAATGTTTCGAATTCGCAGGGAGCGCTTCACTTGGCACCTCATACAACTTCAGTGCCAGTAGTGGTTACCACTACGGATCCGAATGCATCAGTTGTTGTTACTTCAGATGGCACGGTAACGAATAGTGGTGGTACTACTTCGGTTGCCCTCACGGGAGACAACACAATCTCTGCGACTGTCACTGCCGAGGATGGAACGGTCAGTGAATACGAAGTTCATGTTGTTGTAGACCCGTCTACAGATTCAACACTCGCTGGATTAACCGTAAATGGCCAAGACGCAATCGCTAACCCTGTCATTGATGTTGACCCGAACACTTCATCTGTGACCGTTGTAGCCACTCCTTCCGACTCGCTGGCCAATGCGGTAGTGAGCGGTGACACCGGACTTCATGTCGGTGATAACACCGTAACCGTTGTCGTCACAGCTCAAGACGGTAGCACCAGTACTTATACAGTGACCGTTCACGTCATTTCGGATGACTCCTCTTTATATACAGTGTCTATCGATGGACAGGATGCAATCTCACAAGGCTATTACGTGACAGAAAATCCTGGCACGACAGCATTTGCAAATTACCAAATTATCCCCAGCAGCCCCACAGCAACTTTCACAATTTCAGGGGCCAACAATCTGCACGTTGGTGATAACACTGTAACAATTGTCGTAACTGCTGAAAATGGAACATCTTCTACATACAACATTTCTGTACACGTAATTTCCAACGACACTTCATTGTCAGAATACAAAATCAACGGGCAAGATGTTCTCTCATTGGTTAACACGCCCAATCATTTTAACGTTCCTGCAGGGACAACTCACGTCTCCATCGAATTTGCCACCAACGATCCCAATACAACCGGCTCCTATTGGGGTAATGACAACTTGGTACCGGGCAACAATGACGTAATCGTCGGAACTGTTGCCGAAAATGGTCTTCAGGAGTTCTATGACGTTGTTGTCCACGTGGTATCTAATGACGCTTCACTTTCTACTTTCAGCGTCGATGGAAATGACTTACTAACGCCTGGATCAAGCATCACGGAACCTTTCGGAACTCAGCTTGTTGGAGTTGTTGCGACCCCAAATAGTTCATATGCATCGGTCGTTGTTACTGGTGGGGACCATCTGAACCTGGGAAACAACACGATTACTGTTGTGGTTACAGCTGAGGATGGCGTAACAACCCAGACTTACACTGCCAACGTAAGAGTGCAGTCAAACGATACGGACTTGACCTCTATCACGGTTGATGGAACGACTGTTCAGAACGGGGGATCGGTTACCCTTCCTAGCGGATCTAACTATGCATCGGTAGTTGCCACTCCAAGCGACCCAAATGCTCAAGTTTACGTAAATGGAAATAGCGGCCTCGCACTCGGCAGCAACCCGATCACTATCACTGTCACTGCAGAAGATGGAACCCTTGCAACATATCAAATATTTGCATATTTGCCTTC
>Ga0164297_10002967_pt1 | contig 16247 bp, 23 predicted proteins | sample GEODES058metaG_FD_113539 | JGI IMG/M metagenome (GOLD analysis project Ga0164297, IMG submission 113539) | Dystrophic lake water microbial communities from Trout Bog Lake, Wisconsin, USA - GEODES058 metaG | ecosystem: Environmental > Aquatic > Freshwater > Lake | place: USA: Trout Bog Lake...
CTACTGAGTGTTTCTACTTCGAGAACGAGGAAAGAGCTACCATAGCAGTGTACCCAAACCAACGGACTATCATCAGAAAGATCGAAGACTTGGAAGTTACTCATGATCAAGTTTCTCATCCAAGTTCGGAATCTCCTAAAGATCGAGTCAGTCATCAGATAGATGACTTGTAATGAACATAGGATCATGTTCCAGACTCAGGAAAGAGTCTAAGAGTCCTCCAGATGATCTTTTAAACAACTTAAATAGTTACTATAATCCAGAAATATGAATTCACTTATGAACATCTTCATGGTAACCTTCTCGGTGGTGGGAATCTCCGGAGTAGCAGTTTTCATTGCAGATCCCTTGGTCTACAGGATGAATCCGGCTCATCCCTTCCGTCTCTGGTGGCAAAAGCATCTGGGATTCTCCACGGAAGGCGATGAAGAGGAGATCTAATCTCCGAGATATATAGAAGAAAAGAACTTTCTTTATGGCAATAGGCGCAACCCTCGTCAGCTTCAGTGCAATCAATACGGAAATTGGATGGTCTGCCAGTAGATCCAACACACTAATGTATGGGGCAGGTTTGACTTCTAATTCTCTGATAGGAAGTTTCAACTCCGTCCTGGGAATATCTTACAGCATTTCCGTGGATTCTCATACTGGTGCTTCTTCAGCAGTCTCTTTAAGTTACAATTCATCCATCGACCCCAACGTTCCTACTCCTATTGAATTCGGACCTACACTAACAGGAACTTTCCAGTTAGTAGTCTCCAAGGGAGCTACAGGAGTCTATGTGGATTCGGGCGTCAGATCGTTCACCTTCTCCGCCGCTTCGACTTCCACATCAGTTTCTGGTCTAACTTACTCTTGTGTTGGATCGACAGGATGCACAGTTACTGGTGTCTACATTGTTTCCTTTTCTCCCACACAGACAGGAACAGCTGTCAGTGAAACTGCTCCCTACAGTTTGGGAAACTTTCATAGTAAAGCTAAATACATCCAGTTGACGGCTCCTGGACAACCTTCCGGACCTCTTCGAGTGTACTATCTCAACGGAGGTATGACTCAGACAGGAAACGCTATAGTCTACGTCTGGTCAGCATCCTCGGGAGGAACGCAATTGGATAACATCAGCCTCTCAGTGGTCGGAGCTACTGGATATTCGACGATCTCTTCCTCTAACTTAGTCACTGGAACTACTTACTATGCACAGTGCACTGCATCAGGTACTGGCATCTTCAACCCTAACAGCAGTTACTTAAGTGTCTCAGGGACTAATGTTAACTTCACAGGAACTACAGGACCGGGATCCTATAACTACGGAACTACACGATTGCCCTTTGTCTGGAACCAGTACTCAGGATACATACTAACTCTGGATCTGATTCCTTAAAGAACTTTATTTGTTATTTTATCTACATGAAACACTACACCACTCCTGTCGAGACTCCCATCGTCTACATCGACATGGATCATACTTTCTGCGATTTCAACAGAGCTCTTTCCTTCTGGAAAGAATGCGCTACCACTGAAGTCGAAAGACGCTGGCCCTGGTCTCAAAAGGGTTTCTTCACCACTCTGCTTCCCATGCCAGGAGCATTGGAATTCTGGAAAAAATGGGAAACAGCAGCAGATCTTTGGTTTCTCACCAGACCCTCCTTTCCCAACCGTCATTGCTACACGGAGAAAGCTGAATGGGTGCATCGCTATCTCGGAGATGAAGGAGTGAAGAAGTTGATACTCTCTCCTCGCAAGGACCTTCTGAAGGGAGATCTGCTGATCGATGATGCTATCAACTGTGGGCAACCCTCTTTCGAGGGAGAGTGGTGGCAATTTGGATCCGAGGACTACCCGGACTGGAATGCTGTGGATGCATCCATGTCAGAATTCATGTCGAAGATCGTATGACCAACAAGGACAGGATTGCTCTACTGGAAAAGAAAGTGGACTTGATGACCACTCATCAGGAAGAACTCATAGCTAAACTGGAGACTCTGATCGAGCTAGTCTCTCTTAATGTCACTCCGCCTGAATGCAAGAACTGCAACGTTCTCATGAAAAGGAAGACTGGCATAGTTCTCGACTCTGAGAACTTTTGGGAATGCAAGAATTGCTGCTCAGTCAGCAATAGTCAGCAATAAATTTTACCACTTTCGGAATTAGTTTTATATTTGTATATCAAAATAATTCAAACATTCATTAACATTTAAAAACTACATATCATGCGTAAGATTCATTGCTACACCGACTCATTACTGGAAATTTACAAGAAAGAATTCATCCGTGACACTAAGAAATTCTTCCGTGCTTCCAAACTAACCGTGGAACACTTGGGAGTTCCCTTCACCATCAAGAATGAAAAGTTCGAGATCGTAGGTCAACAGGATGCTAAGGAGTTGGTATGCCGGAACTTGGAAGATGGCACTCTCTGGAACATCGATCGTGTTAAGGTTCAATTCGCTATTCTGGGTGACACCAACGGTTTCGTAGGTAACGGTCGTCGGTTGAAACCCCTCTCAGAAGTTACAGCATAAGACTTAAAGAAAAGGGATAACGTTAGTTATCCCTTTGTTGTTCAGAAACGGAATTCTCTTCCTTTAATGATTCCTCTCTTCTGGAGAAGAAATTCTTCGAGATCCAGACCACTGGACCACCATAGTTTCAGGAGTTCCTCGTCCTTCATGAGTTCCAGCTCTTCAGGGGGTAATTTTTTGCACCAGTGTGGAACTATTCCTCCGACTTTCTTTGGCCCTCCTTTGAGAGTCTTAAGACTCTCACAGAAACTACAATCAAAGTCTCCCACTACTTCTTGGGGTCCTCCTTCCAGGCTGGTCAAAGAAGTGCAGCTACTACAGCAAAATTTATAGACTTTCTGCGGGCTTCCCTTTAAAGACTCCAGTTTAGTGCAAATCGAGCAATCGAATCTTCCTGTCACGATCCTTGGAGCTCCTTCCAGACTTCGAAGATTGAAACACTCGTAGCACATGAAAGAACCAACTTCCTCCGGACTACCTGATAGAGAACTGATCGATGTGTTTGAGCAGGAAAAAACTCCTTTCACGATACGAGGAGCCCCTTCCAGAGAAGTTAACCTTCTGGAGGATGCACAAGTAAAACTTCCTGTCACAAGTTCAGGAGATCCTTTCAGAGAACTTAGACCTTGAATAGAAGAACAGTTGAAGCTTCCCTCCACTTCTCCGAAGGAGACGGGAAAAGCTATCAAGGACCACCAATCTGAACATACTACGTTTCCCTTGACGTCTATCTTTCCTTCGGAATTGATATCCCACTTCCCTTTGACTACATCGTTCAGCCAGCTGACTTGCTTATCAGTCAGCGAATCGATGGAAAATTCCTCGAAAACTTTGATGTACTTCATTCTCAGCCTCTGAATTTTTTGGGAACTGAATCCTCCACTTTGATCAACTCTACTTCCACATGTTCTCTGTTCTCCAACTCCTTGGCCAATCTCAAATTATCCTCGTTGTCGTCAAAGAAAGTGAAATTCTTGAATCCCATCTCATGCAGTCTTGAGAGTGCCTGAAGCTTTCTTTCCGGTATCTTTCCTGTGAAACCCTGTGCAGGATCGTTGACTGCTATCACCAGTTCGGGATGAATGTCTATTCCCTTTTCCAGAAAGAAGTCTCTGATCAACTTAGTGTCGCTTCGAGCTGTGACGATAGCTACCGGAATCTTCCTTCTGTAGTAGGAGAGAAGTTTCTTGATGACACCTGAGATGAACTTTCCCTGGCGTAGGATCTCTGGGTCCTCGAACTCTGAGAAGGAGAGAAATTTTCCCGGAGAGGAGATGTAGGAATTGAATTCTTCAGGAGTCAGCTCTTTGATAACTTTTCCAGTTCTGTTGGAAATCACCTTGATCTTGGCACCAGTTTTCACTAGAGTATCGTCCAGATCGAACACGATGACTCTTTCTTTGTTCTCGCCTTTCAGTAAAAATGCTTCCAGTAACATAACTTTTTAGCTATTTTATCTATTTATTTCAACAAATATTTTTTTATTTGAGAAATTTTTTTTATTTTTACTTAAATCAAATCAAAATATGGTAGACATCGTTAAATCTTACTTCAAGGAAATCAAGGATGATCGTGGACTGGACAAACAGACCACTCATGATCTGGCAATCAAAGCACAAAATGGTGATTCACGGGCACTCAATCTTCTGGTAAAAAATCACCTTCTACTGGTAGCTAAGATAGCTCGTCAGTACGATAACAAGGGTGTGGACCTGGTGGATCTCATTGCGGAAGGCAATGCAGGTCTTCTCAAAGCAGTGGAAAAATGGGATGCAGAGAAAGGTGCATCATTCACCACTTGCGCATCCTGGTGGATCAAGCAATCCATCATCAGGAACTGCATGCATAGCAACCGAATCGTCCGTCTTCCTGAACACATCTCAGAGTTGATGAGGACAGGTCGTATCGAGTATTCCTATGGAGAAGTTAACATCGATCAACCCAACTCCGAGGGTAACACTCTGGCGGAATCTCTTCCTGACAAGGAAGTGGACATCTTTCAGGATGAACAGACTCTGCAACTGAAAAGGACTGTGCAAAAATTCATCTCTCATCTGAAACCCAAGGAAAAGCAAGTCATTGAGCTCCACTTTGGTCTGAACAGTGGTGATGAACTGGACGTGAAACAGATTGCAAAACAACTTTCTCTCACGACTACAAGGATTAACCAACTTCTACGTATCTCTCTGAGAAAGATGCAGGAACTAAAACATTCGATCTAAATGAAACTAAATCTAGTCATAGATGCCAGCGGCATCTTCTACCGTTCTCTCTACACAGTGGGGAACTTTGGCACCAAGAAAAATGAGAAGCTTCTTTCCTCGGAGAAGTCTCAAGCAGTCTTCATGAGAAAACTGGCTACTGATTTTTCAGCATTGGTGAAATCCGTGGATAATGTCAACAGAGTCATTGTCTGCTTGGATTCTTCCTCTTGGCGCAAGCAAATCCCTATCGAACATGGAGGATACAAATCTGGACGCAAGAAAGGAAAGGAAGAGTCCAATGTGGATTGGGATTCATTCTTCTCAGTCACTCAGGAATTCACTGACATTCTTGCTTCTCACGGTTACATCATGTCACGTATCAAGGATGCGGAAGCCGACGATCTTCTCTTTCTCTGGTCTCGTAAGCTGAACAGTATGGGAGAATCAGTGATCATGGTCACAGGTGATAAGGATCTCTTGCAAGTGATCGATCTCCATGAGAACGGTTCCTGGACAGTTTCTCTGGATCCGGTCTCTCAGCGTCGAAAAGTTTCACTGTCTCAGGACATCTACGATATTTGCAGAAGGGAAGTCTCTTCCGAGGATGTGGATCTCTTCGATCCATCCACCTGGGATTCCTCTCCAGGCGATGTCCTCTTTTCTCTGGTGGACAAGAACGATGTACAGATCGTGGACCCAATAAAAGTGGCTACCATGAAAGTCCTCAACGGAGACGGAGGAGACTCAGTGCCAGGTATCGTTTCCTGGCTTGCAGAAGACAAGCACGGAGAGCAGGTCATCAGATCTCTTTCCGAGACTAAAGTCCTGAAAGCTATAGAGGATCTTCCTCCATTCACTTGGAGAGACTTAGCGAATGGAGCACACTTGGAAACCTTGACTGAGAATTTGATCAAAGTCTCCAAGAAAGATCTGACTCCAGAGGAAGTTAAGAAGACTATTGATAGAAACATATCACTGGTAGTCTTGGAGAACGAGATCATTCCTAAGTCTATCCAAGATAGTTTCCGAGAATTAGTGGAAACTGTGGAATCCTCTCCGGTGCATCTCAGTAGAAATGCAATCCTGGAGGGCACCAAGTGGTGGACTACTACTAATGACTATGCTCCAAAGGGATTCGATTTCACAGTCGAGGACGAGGAGACTAAGAGCACTTCCGAACTTTCAGAAGAAGACAAGAAAGCTCTTGAGAAGAGCATAGCCGACATACGAGCCGGTATCAACAGAAAGGGTTCCACCGCATTATTCTGATGGATGACAACAAACAGATTAAGAAAGATTGGTCACTTCGAGAGGAAAGAACAGCCCGAAAGAAGGATGTAGTGATAGATCTCGAAGGGAATCTGGGCATCGTCATCAGAACTGAGGGAGAGTTCGGAAGAAGATTCCTCTGGGTGGAGGACGTGGAAGGCGGGTTAGTCTACGATAGGGAAGAATCCAAGAACTTTAGAGTTGCGAACAGAGATCAGACCGTAAGTTTCTACGGAAAGTACAAAGTCAACAAGGGATGGACTCGAAACAGTCTCTTCACGATAAGCGGTAAGGACTACCCCATTCAGCTGATCCAGATGGAGTACGATCTCAAGAAGTTTGAGATGCTCTATGTCTTTCGCGATCTGAATGTTCCAGACTTCAAGCACTTCAAAACTCTTGATGAATCTCTGGTGAAAAAAGTGCCTGACTGGTACCAGGACGCAATGAGAGGAGCTTTCCTTCTAGACTCATCTTCTCAAAATTCTCATGAGATCAAGATCACTCTGGAAGAAAAACCAATTTCGGAAAATGCTTGGACAGTATCCGGAAGCGCCATTTCCTTCTCCAGCCGAGACTTGGCAGAGATGGAGATAGAATCCTGGGAGAGTCGGTTGAAGATCAGAAGAGTAGCATCAGTTCTCAGCAGATCCGAGAAAGTCAAACCTTCCATCGTCACTTCCACCGAGGATGGGTTTCTTTACGTGACTGACTTCAAGGAACGTAGTGGTCAACCTGCGGTGTTCAATTCACGAGTGGATGCTGCAGTAGCTCTGATCACGCTCGGAGAAAGGACTTGGATGAGTGCTCTCAACACTTATCTCGATGAGTACGATATATAACTTATGGGATGCAACTGTGGAAAGAACAAAGCTAGTGGAAACTTTTCCTTCTCCGAAGCTGTGAAGTCCAGCTCAAAGGCCGTGACTTCAGCCGTCAAATCTTTCACATTGAAGAATTACTCTCCGCTTGTTACTCCTGAAACTGCTCAGTTTAGGATGGAGATCTGCAAAGCTTGCGAATTTCACACGCTGTCTCTCAGTAAATCCAGATGCACGATCTGTGGTTGCTTTCTCAAAGCAAAGACTTCTCTGAAAGATCAATCATGCCCGCATCCGGAAGGACCAAAATGGCAAGAATCACCATGAAGAGTTACGAATTTCAATCCAGAGAAGAATTTAAGCTTTTCCTGGATGAGTGCAAGGAAGAAATGTACACTCTGATCTGGGAAAGCATAGAAGTAGCTGTGTACCGAGGTGAGACTTCAGCTTACATAGCAGAAGTGTTTCTCCTTGACGAGGAAGTCTACATCGACATAGTCTCAGAAAGAGACGAGTGGATAAGAACTCTCACACTAGCACTGGAGTGGTTCGAAAGGGAAGAGTTCTACGAGAAATGTGGAGACATCAAAAGACTGATGGAGGAAATAGAAGAACATGAAGCGTATTAAGATTTTTGAGGAGTTTCAGAGAAGAGACTTGACCGAAGGACAGCAAAGGTGGCTAAATTCAGTCGTCTTTGGGACTTGGAAAGTGAATGCTCAAGGAAAAGTTGATGTGGAGGGAAGAGTAAAATGTTTAGATCAGAAGGAGCTGAAGAGATTTCCAGTGGAGTTCGGCAGAGTTTCCAGAGGTTTCGAGTGTTACAATTGCCCCTCTCTGACCACGTTGGAAGGAGCTCCACAAGAAGTAGGAGGTTCTTTCGATTGTTCCGATTGCACTTCACTGGTCACACTGGAGGGATGTCCTCGAGTAGTGAAAAAAAGTTTTTGGTGCTTGGATTGTTCCTCTCTGACCACTCTAGTCGGAGCTTCTGAAAAAATAGAAGAAAATTTCTATGTCAATATGCACAATAAAATTCCTCAAACAGAGAGGGATCTACTGGAGAGGGACAAAGACTTGTTGCTGAAGTGGGCTAACAGTGGCATGAAGATAGAAGATTTTCTACGACAAAAAAGAGGCACCATCAAGGGAAGGGAGTTTGGATTTTAAAAGTGATGAAAATCAAAACTAACTTTTGTGTACTTCTATAATGATCATGGGATTTCATAATCGAAGAGTGGATGAGAGGAAGATAAGATCTTCCTACAAAGAGGGTGGAATAGACTTAGTTCTAAAAGTTTTTTCAGCTGATGCTATCATGACTGGCGATGAAATCTCTGAGAATGTTGCGGATCTAATCTTCGATTACTACTGTCATGAGGATAAAGAGTTATTGGAGTCTAGAGTCAAAGAAATTTTACAAGAATGCTCTTAGAATCTTTAGCTAGGCTCACCCTCGTCAATGAGGAGTGCAAGGAAAAGGGAATCGTCATCAACTCTCCGGAGTTCATGAAGGAAACTGACAAAGTGATAGAGAACCAGATTGAAGTGTTGAAGAACGATCTGAAGTTCCAGATGGAGAATCCCGGACCCTATAATTTCGGTTTGGGAAAGAGAAGCATAGTCATCTTTCCTCCCTCCTTCACGGAATCAGCGGACTGGGCAATGATTATCTATGACGAGGAAACTCAGATCAAGGAACAGATACACGTCTTCCACACAACATACGGATTGATAGAAAATTTAGCAAAAGCTTTCACATACATTGAAAATGCCAGTACCAGAGAACAAGATAGTAAGAGCAAAGCAGAAACTGCAAGTGTTCAAGGAGATTCTGCAGCAGATCTCGACTCTCAGCACGTCAAGGAGACTTAAAGTTTCATGCATCATAGTCAGAAAGGACTTCACAAAGATAGCTTCCTTTGGTTACAATGGCAACTACTTCAACGCTCCCATCATCGAAAGCACTGGCACGGAGGAAGAATCTCTGGAACAGGGCAAGGACGGTTTCATTCATGCTGAAATCAACTCCATCGCTAAGTTCAGAGAGCATGATCCTGAAAATTACATTGTTATGATCTCTCATAGTCCTTGTGCTAACTGTGCCAAAGTCTTAGCTAACAGCGGTTTCAAGCATATCTACTGGATCAATGAGTACCGAGATACCTCTCATCATGACACTATCTTTTCCAGATGCGGCATAAGCAATGGAGACTGGGAGAAGCTAACAGAGAATTACATTTACGGTAGCATAGTCTGATATATAGCAAAATACATGCTATCATGCCAGATAAGAATTATGCTCTTCGAGACTTCGAAGATTTCACTTTACATGAATCGATAAAATCTCAAGCTGAAAAAGTTTCTCAAGAGATCGACTTTTCGCAAGTCGAAGAGATCGGTCCCGAGAGACTTGCTACTGCAATCTCTCATCTAGTAGACTCTGATGGGGTCCTGGACAACATGGACTTGGATCTCATGGAAGAGAATTTCACTAAGATGCTGGAAGAAGCCAATGAGGTGAAAACTACTTACGATCTAGACATTGTCCTGGAGACTATGAAGATAGTAGCCGGAAACAAGAAACTTGTCTATACTCTTTCTCGTCTTCTCAGCAAACAATCTGGCAGAGAGATCAACGATGCTCATATGTCCGCGACTCTGGAGAAGATCTCTGACTTTCTCATGAGCTCCAAGCCGCAAGTCAAAAAGGTCTTAGAAAAAACTCTGGAATGGATCTCAAATTCACTGGAATTGAGATTGCAGATTCCACAGAAATCTGCAATCATGGGAGAGACTCTAGCTATCCTCCTGATCTTCTGCATAAGTTTCTTCCCAGCTTCTAACAAGATCAAGGGAATCTCAGGAGCTCTTACACTGATACTATCAGGTATTGCTATGTTGGGATCCGTGGATAAACTCCCATCTTGCATCAACAGTGTTTTTGGACAACTGGAAGGAGCACTTTCTCCTCATCTGGAAGGAAAGAAAATTTCTGATAAAACTATCCAAGACGAGGTCTCAAAGCTTGGTTGGTCTCTAAGATAATTTTGGCTGGCATGAAATACATCAAATCTTTCGAAGGCTTGAACCTTTCAGGGACTTACTTGTCCAGGAGAGAAGAGAACACAAAAAAGGCTCTCGAAGAGATCCGAAAAATGATCGTCGAGATAGCTGATAAGCTGAAGATAGATCTTCCTGTCAAAGAGTGGTCCGAAGATTTTATCAAGATCAAGAAAGAGCTATCCAAAGAAGTCGATAGAAACACGGACATATCCTTTCTTCTTTTCTCTCATCTTTCCTTTCATGAACAGAAGACTTTTTTGGTGAATGCTATGTTGAAATATGCCTCTAATGCATCATCGGAAAAAAATTCACCTCAGAAGATTGTGATAGGTCACTTGGATTTTAAGAAAGTGCCTAACGTGGAAAGAGATCCTGTGGAGAACGAAACCTACCAGGTGATCTTCCCGGACAACATCAAAAAGTTGATACAGGACTCTCCCGATGCTAACAAATTGGACACATACGTTTACATAAAATGCGAAACTGGAAAGTGGAATCGAATTCATTTTCCGGGAAGAGTGGACAGATTATACAGATTCGCTAATCTGATATCCGGTGTGGATGAAGCTCCTCAACTTTTCAAGGGAGGTAAGCATGGAAAGAATGCATTCGATCTTCTCAATGGAATTCCGACGAGCGTGAGAGGAATCGGTTTAGGCCAAGCAATCTATAGTGAGTTCATCAAATTCAAAGGATATGCATCATCTTCTTCCAGGAGCAGCAGAGAATCACAATCTGTCTGGAAAAAATTGGCCAACGATCCTCATTTCATGGGAATTTCGATGAACTATCGGTCCGGTGAAGGTGACATACTTCTCTTCAGCAAGGATTTTAAAGGTGATATTGACAAAGTAGTTCATGACTATCTGATAAATTCACAGGAAAGGTTTTATGAGGAACAGGAACTTCATAGCATCAAAGTGGATCCTGAACTTAGAGCCAAGTTAAAGTTTTGGTTCAGTCGTTACAAAAATTTTCTGAAATGATCGGAGAATCCAATTCCTGGTAACATTCGTCCATAGAATAACTTAAAGGGAGAAAGATTCAGTTCTTTCTCCCTCTTTCTTTAAAATTTTTCGTAACGATGAAGGCACTTACATTACGAGAACGCATTCTTTGCTTCATTGGATTTCACATCTGGGAAGACTGTGACGAGTGTGAGATGATTAGAGTGACTAGCATCATGCAGAAATGCAAGAGGTGCGGTCTGATCAAGAGCAACTGAGATCCGATTTTTTGTTCATTTTTCTTTGAATTTTTCTGCACATCCTGCTATAAGAATAACAATCGAAAATTAAATGAGCAAGAGCAGATTACTTACAGAAATTCTAAGACCCAAGAAAATTGAACAACTGATCCTCCCACAGAGGATCTCAGATCTCATCGGAGATGGAGAACTCAAGCAGAACTATCTCTTTCACGGAGGTCCCGGCCAGGGAAAAACTTCAGCAGCTAAAGTCTTAGCTTCCAAGCATCCCTACAAATACATCAACTGTTCGGATGAAACTTCAGTGGAAGTTGTCAGGGAAACGATCAACAAATTCTGTTCCACAATCTCAGTGATGGACGGCGAAGAAGCTTTCAAAGTCATCATTCTGGATGAAGTGGAAGGTGTATCCGAACAGTTCTTCAAAGCTCTTCGTGGCACTATCGAAAAGTTCGCAGAGCAAGCACGTTTCATTGCCACCACAAACTATGTCAACAAGATTCCTGAAGCTATCCTATCCCGTTTCACAGTGGTCAATTTTGACTACGTGGATTCTGACGAGGAGAAGGAAGTGATGGAGAAGCAGAAGCAGAGAGCTCGCACAGTCCTGGAAAAGATCGGCATCGAGTTCACAACTGAAGCTCTTGACGAACTTGTGAAGAGATGCTTTCCGGACATGAGAAAGTTGTTCAACAGAATCCAAGCTCTTCAAGTTTCTGGGACCAAGAAACTGGATGCTGACTCCATCAAGAAGACAGAATGGACGTTCGAGGATATTTTCAAGCTTTGCGTGGGAGATCCTGATCCCTATAACAATTATGTCTTTCTGATCGGTCAGTACGGTTCTCGAGTGGAAGATGTCTTGGGAGCTCTCGGAGAGGAACTTCCTTCCTGGCTTCATGAAAACTATCCCAACAAGCTCTCAGCTCTTCCTCAGATCATCTATGAGATAGCTATACATCAAGCTCAAAGAGTCCAAGTGATCGATCCTGCAATCAGCATGCTAGCTTGCATCTTCAAGCTGCAAACTATACTTTCTCAGATCAGATGACGATACTGAAGATTCTTCCGGAAAAGAAGAGAGGAAGGTACCAGTACTATGAGGTGCAATACGAAGTTCACCATAAAAGAGAAACGCTGGTGGATAGAGAGAAGAAAATCTTACAGTTCTTCGATCTCGATAAGAAAGATTTTAGAAGAATTCTAAGAGAAAGCTTAATGTGTTAATGTAAAAACTCTGTTATATAGTTCATAAAACTTTGAGAAATCTTGAACGATTATGAATGAAAACTTGCAAAAGCTTAAAGAGCTCACTGATCAACTTATAGATAGAGATTTTCTTCTTAAAAAGAAACAGGAGATGTTGGAAAAATTACTTTCATCATCTCCTGTCCCTGTTTTGATATGGCTAACGGATGAGGAGTTAGTCTTTGTCAGTAATGCAGGTAGCCTTCCAGAAGTAGGGATCAGAGATGCTGATCGTTACATAGGTCTGAGTATCTATGAGTATTTCAAAACTGAGGATCGGAATTCTACACCCATCAAAGAGATCTTATCTGCATTGGAAGGTAATACAGTCTCCTACGTGATAGAGCACAGATCTCGCTATCTCTGGACTAGATGCACTCCTGTTCAAGATTACGTAGGAAAAATCATCGGAGTCATGGGTGTCACCTGGGATCTCACAGCGCTTCATCAGTCCAGAGAAGTGATGGATGCTATCATCCTAGAAAAACCTTCGATTAGCCAGGAGTTATATAGAAAGGTGGAATCACTCATGAAAGAAATTGACGTTGAGTGTAGTCTAAAAAAAGAATGAAAACAACATGAGTAGTAATTCTGTCTCTCCGGGATCACAAAACGGTTGGAACGAATATTCCAGATTGGTGCTAAAGGAGCTTGAAACTCTTTCCAAGGGCATCACCAGTCTAAATAGCGAAATACAGGAAATCAAGAAAGAGATTGCTTTGATCAAGGATCGCGAGGACAAAGTTGAAGAACTTAAAGCTTGGAAAGAAAAGATCGATGACGTTATGTCACCTACACAGCTGAAAGATATCATCAAGGACATCCATGATCTGAAGAGTTTTAAAACTACTGCAGTCACAGCGTTCATTGTGATTCAATTCATAGTTGCTCTGATCCAGATTTTCTTCAAGAATAAATTCTTTGGGTTCTGATCTTTTCAAGAACTTGAGTCTTCTTCTTCATATAAACTAGATGATTCAACTATTCGACTATATGAAGCTCCTTTTCACTGCTAACGAAAAGCAATGGAAAGAACTCAAACCCACTGACAAGAACCGGAACTTCTTCATGGCAAATCGCTTTATCAGCATAAAGCATCCGATACAAGTCAGCCTACTCTCTCATTATAGAATCAACAGCACTGCAGTCTCTGACTACTGGCATTCCACTCTGACTAAGCTTTACAGAACACAACCCAACTGGATCTTTGCAAAGACTAAGAAAAAGGCTGTCGAGGATAAGAAGAAAAATCTTCCCAGTGAAGCTATGATCAAATGGTACTGTTCCAAGTATGAGATGTCAAGACGTGACTATGATGATTCGGTGAAATTCTTTGGAGATGATTTTCTGAACGAGATCAGAGATCTGGAAAAAGTTCTGAAAGGTCAGGGAATTCTCAAGGACATTTAATAGCATACTCCAAAGGATTATGCGTTGGCCAGGCAGAGCCGCGTTTGCCCACAGCACTCACAGGGTGCTGTTTTTTTGCCAAATCACTAGTAAGATCTCTGAGTGATATATACAAAAAAGAACAAGAGCTTTGCAAGACTTTTTATACTCTTCTGGTGATTATCTAGTCCTAGCCTATCCGGATGCACTGATCAACGTTTCTGAGTTGACAGGCTTCACTGAGGAAATAGTCAACAGAGGAACTGGGACCATCTTCAAAAAAGAATTCAGATACTCATTTGACAATGAAACGTTCTCAGAGTTCCTGGAACTTTCTTCCGTGGGGCTGGAAAGCGTCTCTCTTCCGGAAGGATCTGTGACTTGGTTCCAGTTCAGGTACACACTGCTTTCAGGAGGACCTGCGATGGTGAAGAGTGTAGCTCTTCAGTACACCACCTATCCAGTGGATTCCACGCAGGGATACGTGGCTCCTAATAAGGAGGACGAGAGTAAAGTCTATGCATTTCCCATCACTTACGTTTCCGGTGCTAAATGGGATCCTTATAAGCTGAACAGAGCAACTCGTCTCTATAAGGATCTGAATCTGATGGTGAATTCTCTTTTCGGCTGGGAAATACAGTACTACAGAGTTCTTCCTCAGGGAAGAAGCAAGGATGTGTTTCTCATGGAGTACTCTCTGTACGAGCATGAACCCATGCAATGCATGAAAGTAGTAGTTCCCAACAACCAGTTCCCAGATAACAAGTTGAGCATGGGACCCTTCGGCGTGGACTTTGAACTTCCCTTCGAGATTCAGATTGACAAGGACTACTTTCAAGCTATCTACGGAGATGGCGCAGGACCACAGAAAAGGGACGTCATCTACTTTCCCAGAACTAACAGGATCTACGAAGTTTCCAGTTCCTATCTTTTCAGGGACTTCATGAACGAGCCTCTGTACTTCAAGATGACTCTGATCAAGTGGCTTCCAAAATCCAATGTGGAATCTTCTTCTGAGATCTTGGATCTGGAAAGCATCATTCCAAGCGTGGACAGTTTCTTTGGAGATGAGCAAGTCAAGGAGAGAATCGACGATGCTAATCCGGAACAATTCCAGCAGACTACTCTAGTTTCTGATCCTGTCAGGTCCTACTTGGATCCTAACGTAATGATATTGGAAAATCCTCTGATGAACTATTACTTGCAAGTAGCTGAGTACCAGTACGATCTTTCTGCTACACTTAGCGATAGCACGATCAAAATTCTCGTGGATCACTCTTCTCTGACAGAGGGAAAAACGTACTATGTCAGATTCTCCAGGACGTCTTCTCAACCCAATGAGGACTACTACAGTTCCATGAAGACACTTCTCTACAAGGGTCTGGATCAGTCCGGCAATGCAATCTTCATAGTACTGGGTGGAAACAGCAGTCTGACTAGAGACTATAGCAAGGGAACCGTGTTCCAACCTGGCTCTGAGTTCTATGTTTACGAGAACGAGTACGATCCTGCTAACACTAGCGAGACACCACTCTTTTCCTGTGCTACCACGACATACGCTCAGACACATCAGGAATCTTTCGTGGAATACTTAGCAGAGGGATATTTCGAAGCTACTGATGACAGATCCTACTCTGCTTGGTTCAACATCAAGAAGAACCAGAGATTCTCTTCTCCGGTGGTCTCCTCGACTTACGATGCTTCCACTCTATCTCTCACTGTCGATTACAAACTTCCTCACGATTTTCTGGTGGGAGACTACATCTCTCTGAGAAGAATTTCCGGAGGAAATTTCAACTTGGTGGGACAAGTGACTCAAGTGCTGGATAGAAAGCATGTAGTGATCAACTTCTCCTTTGATATGGTTAGCTACATCTCAAAGGTCTTCCCTAACTGGACATCTTACACGGATCTCACTCTGCAACAGACATACCCTCGCGTCTTCATAGATGACACTCAGAACGGAAAGGGAATAAAGATCGATCTCCTGGAGAAGAGATACTTTAGAGTTTTCTCCAATGAGAACGTGTACTATTTCATTCTACCTAACACACAGAATGAACTGTCAGAAGGGACTTGGTACAGCATCTGTGTCTCCTTCAGTAACTTGTTCTCCCAGCTGACATTGAACGTTTGGCAGATGAGATGGAACCCGACGACTAACACACCCGCAACATCCGATCTCAGCTTGGTGTACGGTAAAGTGGTCAACAATTTCCCTAGAGTGGATAGAACTTCGAGATCCAACTACTTCATCACTCCATCAGACATGCTCCTGACTAACATCAGAGTCTGGATTCAGAAGATAGAAACTGATAAGCAGCCTCTAGTTCTCAACCAGAGCATCGTCAAGGATGCTAGCAAAGCTGTGGTGATCGATAATGCTATTCCACCAAGCCGTCTGCCTTACATAAGTTACACACATTGATCATGCCAAGGTTTAAAAGTTTTCGAAGATTTGACGAAAGTTCAGCTGCTACGGAGAACTTCACAGAAGAACAGAAACTATTCTTTCATCTCA
>Ga0164297_10002970_pt1 | contig 16238 bp, 13 predicted proteins | sample GEODES058metaG_FD_113539 | JGI IMG/M metagenome (GOLD analysis project Ga0164297, IMG submission 113539) | Dystrophic lake water microbial communities from Trout Bog Lake, Wisconsin, USA - GEODES058 metaG | ecosystem: Environmental > Aquatic > Freshwater > Lake | place: USA: Trout Bog Lake...
GATTTAACCTTTGGATAGATTTCCGAGGGTGATTTAGAGACCACTAACCAACGGCGCTGACCATCACGCTCGACCTTAATCCCCAATTGCTCAGGTGTGACAGCGCCAGCAAGATCTGCTGCCCTGGCTTTTCCATTGACTGCATTATATTGCGACAATGTAGCCGATCCATCTGCAACTGAATAGCGCTTATCTAAGGTAGTCGTGGCCAAATCAGGGGGGATCGAAAGGTTCGGCGTTTTTTTCTCGCCTTGGGACTTATAGTCGATGGATTCCCCATTGAGTGTCGTTGAACAAGCACTTAAGAGGCTAAGGCTTACAAGTAAAGCTATCATCAAATGCGTTGGCAAAACCTGAATTTCTTTGCGCATAGTCGTCCTAGAAAAATTAAGCAAGTAAACCGAGTCTGTGGAGCTCGTCATGCAGAGTCTGACGATGCGATTCGGATAAAGGGATGAGCGGTAATCGAATACCTGACTCCATCATTCCCATTTGGTGGAGAGCCCACTTTACGGGAATCGGATTAGATTCGGTAAACATCAGTTGATGCAAATTGAGCAATTTGAATTGGAGAGCTCTTGCCTGTGATAGGTCACCAGTGATTGCAGCTGTGCATAATGCCGACATTTCCTGCGGGGCAACATTCGCCGTCACAGAGATATTCCCATGACCACCCATCATCATTAAGAAAATAGCCGTTAAGTCGTCCCCGGAATACACAGCGAAATCGGCACTGTTTTGTTTTTTCAAATCAGCAAGTAACGAACAAGCACGTTCTAAATTTCCTGTTGCATCTTTTAAACCGATGATCCCAGGAATTTTCGCCAGACGCAAAATGGTTGCGTTACTCATATCTGCAACTGTTCTGCCTGGTACATTATATAAAATGATGGGCAAATCCACTGTTTGCGCAATGTGTTTGAAATGTTGATACATGCCTTCTTGCGTTGGCTTATTGTAATAAGGCACCACTTGTAAACTGCAGTCCGCACCGACTTCCTTGGCAAACTGGGTTAGTTCGATTGCCTCTTGGGTAGAGTTACCACCTGTACCAGCAATCACTGGAATACGACCCGCAATGTGGGCAACAGTAAAACGAATTAATTCACGATGCTCTGCCACGTTCACAGTCGGCGATTCGCCAGATGTTCCCACAATCACAATGCCATGAGTCCCTTGAGCCACATGCCAATCGAGCAAGCGACGCAATGCGGCAAAATCCAATGCGCCATCAGGATGCATTGGCGTCACAATCGCTACTAAACTTCCTAAAATGGGAATATTCGGATGGGTGGATTTCATACTCATAGAGGAATTGTAGCTGATTCTGACAGACGTACCGCACAAATCCGTTGCACAATCGCGGTTTTTGGCACCTCAATCTGAAGGTGTTCAAAAGCAATGATTCGAAAGTCTTTCGCTGCCATGACCCAAGTAATCAGCTCATTATCACGGAGCAAAAAATCGGGGTTTAAGGGGCTGCCATAAACCTGATTACCTTCTGAAAAAGTCTCATAAATAAGTACGCCTCTTGGCGCTAGTCGCGTCAGGAGTTGTGCCAGATGAGGTCGGTGTAAATAGTTGGTAACCACAATACCAGCGAATTGCTCACCCTGCGCAATGGCAAATTCTGCTTGTTCTAAATCTTGAATGCGCAATTCGATTGGTGCAAGAAGGTTGGGTATCAGACTCGCTTGAAATGTCGCGATCGCATTTTGATCACGGTCTACCCCTAAGCTTGGAAAACCTTTTTTTGACAACAACTCAAGATGACGCCCTGAACCACAAGCGTAATCGAGCACCCGTTTGGCATGTGGAAGATCCCGCGGAATCAAATCAACAAAGCGCTCAACCCAAGCTGATGGAATAAACGAATTAGGAGTAATCAAGGCCCATTGCCTCACGCACATCGCGCATGGTTTCCTGAGCAGCTTTTCGGGCTGTGTCACACCCATCAGCAATCAAAGCTCGTAACAAACTTGGATCATCAAGATACTTTTGTGCACGCTCAAGCATCGGTTGTTGCTCTTTAAGAATACTTTGGATTAAAGGCTCTTTACATTCTAAGCAACCGATTCCAGCAGTTGTACAACCTTGTATGACCCAGTCTTTGGTCGTTTCGTTCGAATACACTGCATGCAACTGCCACACTGGACATTGTGCAGGATTACCAATATCAGTTCTTCTTACACGCGCTGGATCAGTCGGCATTGTTTTTACTTTTTTCGTAATCGACTCTGCGTTTTCTCGAAGTCCAATGGTATTACCATAAGATTTAGACATTTTTTGACCATCTAAACCTGGCATTCGAGAAGCTTGCGTCAATAAGGCTTGCGGTTCAAGCAAAATAATTTTGCGAGCCCCTTCTAGATAGCCAAACAAGCGTTCACGGTCTCCCATTGATAAGCTTTGCGTATCCTGTAAGATTGCTTTGGCTTGCTCAAGTGCTTCTTCATCGCCTTTTTCTTGAAAGGCTGTTCTCGCCTCTAAATACAGTTTGGTGCGTTTACCACCCAATTTTTTAGCCGCTTCTTGGGCTTTTTCTTCAAAGCCCGCCTCACGACCATACAAATAATTAAAACGCCGCGCAACTTCGCGCGTCATCTCCACATGCGGCACCTGATCTTCTCCAACTGGAACATGCTGTGCACGATAGATCAAAATATCAGCTGCTTGCAATAAAGGGTAGCCTAAAAAACCGTAGGTTTGTAAATCTTTTTCTTTGAGTTTTTCAATTTGGTCTTTATAGGTTGGAACCCGCTCTAACCAGCCCAAGGGGGTGCCCATTGAGAGCAACAAAAACAGCTCCGCATGCTCAGGGACTTTACTTTGAATAAACATGGTGGACTGGGTTGGGTCAACCCCAGCAGCCAACCAATCGATCACCATCTCCCAAACCGAACTCTCAATAATTTCCGGATTATCGTAATGGGTGGTTAAGGCATGCCAATCAGCGACAAAAAAGAAGCATGGGTACTCCGATTGCAAACGGAGCCAATTTTTTAATACGCCATGATAGTGACCTAAATGGAGGGAGCCGGTGGGGCGCATGCCCGATATGACGCGTTCAGAAAACATAATTTTTCAGTGAAGTAATGACCAAATGGGTTGAAGTGAAGATGGTAGTAAAGGTAATTTACCAAGATCGATATGACTTTCTTGCGGATCATGAAAATCAGAACCGCGCGAGGCATAAAAACCAAAGGCTTTTGCAACTTTTGCGTATTCATCGTATTGCTTAGGGGTATGGCTGCCTGTGATCACTTCGATGCCATGACCTCCCGCCTCTTTGAATTGGCGATATAGCTCATTTTTTTGCAGATCACTGAGCCGGTAACGACCAGGATGCGCAATCACGGCAACGCCTCCGGCACCCAGTATCCATTCAACCGACTGTGCTAAGGTCGCCCACACGTGATCCACGTAACCAGGTTTACCTTCAACCAAAAAATTTTTGAACACTTCGTCGGTTGAGCTGCAGATTTTTTGCTCAACCAAATAGCGGGCAAAATGGGTTCTTGACAAAAGATCTGGATTGACCGCATGTTTCCTCGCCCCAGCAAAAGCCCCAGGAATACCGGCTTGCAACAACTGCTCAGCAATCTCTTGACCACGTTGATTACGACCGAGACGGATTGTTTGCAACCCTGACACCAGTATGGGATGCAAAGGATCAAAACCAAGCCCTAAGATATGGAGGGTTTGACCTAACCAAGTCACCGAAATTTCAACACCTGGAATGTAACGCATACCAAGTTCATGGGCTGCGGTTTGGGCGCGGGCTTGCCCACCAATCACATCATGGTCAGTCAAAGACCAAATATCAACACCATTTTGGTGAGCACGCAACGCAAGTTCTTCAGGACTCAATGTCCCATCGGAGACGTCCGAGTGGCAGTGTAAGTCAGCGTTCATTGATAACATGACCCTATTCTACCGTTTTTATTTGTATTCAAATCCTATTCAATCGATTTTTTTGTAAGTCCTGTTTAAGTCAAGGAAGTATCTACGATCCGTCTTGGGGCATGTAAATATTCTTTAGATTGCATCTCGATAATCCTGGAGACGGTACGGGTAAACTCCCCAGCCATCTGCCCTTGCACATACAGTGCATCTGCCGGTACTTGGGCAGAAATAATCAATTTAATTTTGTGGTCGTAGAAAACGTCGACCATCCAAGTAAACCTGCGAGCTTCGCTCGACATGAGCGCGGACATTTGAGGGACATTTGTCAGAAAAACGGTGTGAAACATCGCGGCAATTTCAAGAAAGTCGTTTTGCGAACGAGGCCCCATACACAACTCTTCGAAATCAAAAGAAACGACGCCGCCGGCCCGCCGGCTCGCCGTTATCACGCGATTTTCGATATGCAGCGAAGGATCTTCATCTGGGTGGGCTCCTGCAAGTTGCTCAAACATCAATGCAATCTTTTGCTCAACTGCAGCACTTAATGGAAATAAATACGCAGTGACTTGATCCATCAAGACAGTTCGGTAATCAACCCCTGCATCAATATTGATGACGTCTAACTGTTGCTCGAGCAATCGAATCGCTGGCAACACACGATCTCGGTGCAGGCCATCCGGATAAAGTAAATCCGGACGATAGTTCGAAGTCATAATAAATTGCACTTTATTTTGAAACAATGCATCCAAAAGCCGATACAAAATCATGGCATCCGCCACATCACTTACATGGAACTCATCAAAGCAAATCAGTTGATAGCGCTGGGCTATTTTTTTTCCAAGAATATCAAGTGGATTGGCTTGGCCACGAAGATCTTGCAACTCTCGGTGGACTTCACGCATAAACTCATGAAAATGAAGTCGGGTTTTTTTTTCTAGTTCAAGTGCTTCATAAAAACAATCCATCAGGAACGATTTGCCACGACCAACTCCTCCCCAAAAATACACGCCTTTGGGTGGAGGTTTAGCCTGCCCCTTGATGACCCGAGAAAAAAAACCTTGTTGTTGCTGTTGATAGACATGCCAATCTTCCTGACAGGATTGCAAGCGCGCAACCGCGAACGCTTGTGCAGAGTCGCTGGTGTAAGCTTTTTTCAGAAGCGCTGCTTGATATACATCCGTGACACGCATGCCCTGCAATCAAGAATTCAAGGCACGCTTATCCGTAGCCAAAGCCGCTTCGCGAACTGGTTCAGATAAACTTGGGTGGGGATGGCAAATACGCGCAATATCCTCTGCAGATGCTTTAAACTCCATCGCTACAACTGCTTCTGCAATCAGATCAGAAGCAGATGCGGCAATAATATGCACGCCAAGAATTTCATCGGTGTTTGCATCGGCCAAAATTTTCACAAAGCCCTCCGCTGATCCAAGACCAAGAGCTCGACCATTCGCAGCAAAAGGAAACTGTCCAGGCTTGTAAGCACGTCCTTCGGCTTTAAGTTGCTGCTCATTTTTTCCAACCCAAGCAATCTCTGGGGAGGTATAAATCACCCAGGGAATACAGTTGTAATCGATATGAGGCTTTTGACCAGCAATCACTTCGGCCACCAATACCGCCTCATCTTCTGCTTTATGCGCAAGCATCGGACCTCGCACGACGTCACCAATCGCAAAAATTCCAGGCACTGCCGTGGCACAAGTATGGTCATCAACAGGAATAAACCCACGCGCATCTGTTTGTAAGCCAACGGCCTCTAGATTTAAACGCTCAGTATTGGGAATGCGACCAACCGAAACAATCAAACGATCCACCACTAATTTTTGTGCGACCCCTGCAGCATCAGCATACTCGATCGAGACATTTTTCTTACCCTTGGTGATTTGACCAATCTTCACACCCAAGTTGAATTGGAGACCCTGCTTAGTAAATATTTTTTTTGCCTCAGCAGCAATGCCTTCATCGCAGCCGCCTAAAAAACTAGGCATGGCTTCTAAGATGGTTACTTCCGAGCCCAAACGGCGCCAAACCGAACCCAACTCTAAACCAATCACGCCTGCACCAATCACGCCCAAATGTTTTGGCGGGGAATCAAATTTGAGCCCGCCGACATTATCACAAATAAGCTCGTTATCAACTTCAACCCCTGGTAAGTGCCGGGCATTGGAACCTGTGGCAATAATCACATGCTTTGCTGAAACTGTTTCTGATGCAGGACCATCGATCGTCAGCAAAAAGCGGCCGTTTTCTTGACCAGTAAAGGACGCATATCCTTTAAGGTGTGTGACCTTATTTTTCTTGAATAAAAAAGCCACTCCGCCAGTCATTTTGCTCACAATGTCATCTTTACGCTTGAGCATTGTCGGGACATTGATATTCACACCACTAACCTCAATTCCATGAGAGGCAACATGCTTCGATATATTTTCGAACTCTTCCGAACTTGCCAACAACGCCTTAGAGGGAATACATCCCACATTGAGACAGGTTCCGCCTAAACGTGGCTGAGCTTTGGGATCATCATATGGATTGCCTTCCGCGCAGGCAACAGAAAATCCCAATTGGGCCGCACGAATAGCTGCAATATAACCTCCGGGCCCTGCACCAATGACGACGACATCAAATTCTTGATTCATTTTTTTCCTTTAAATAGACAGCGGGTCGATTAAATATCCAGCAGGAGCCTAGAAGGATCTTCCAATGCCTCTTTCATCGCCACAAGTCCGAGAACAGCCTCTCGGCCATCAATAATGCGGTGGTCGTAGGATAAGGCGAGATAATTCATCGGTCGAATGACGATCTGACCTTCTTCCACGACAGCACGGTCTTTCGTCGCATGGATACCTAAAATAGCCGATTGAGGAGGATTAATAATTGGCGTTGAAAGCATTGAACCAAAAGTACCGCCATTCGAAATCGAGAATGTACCGCCGGTTAAATCCTCCATGCTTAATTTCCCATCGCGGGCTTTTGCTCCAAACTGGGCAACTTTCTTTTCGATTTCAGCCAAATTCATTTGATCGACATCGCGCAAAATCGGCACCACCAAACCACGTGGTGAACCAACAGCAATCCCAATATCAAAATATCCGTGATACACAATGTCATTGCCATCGACAGAAGCATTTAAGATTGGATATTTTTTGAGGGCATGCACGGCAGCCTTGACAAAAAATGACATGAAACCTAATTTGACACCATGTTCTTTTTCGAAAATCTCTTTGTACTTATTGCGCATGGTAATGACAGGAGCCATATTGACTTCATTAAATGTGGTCAATATGGCATTTGTTGATTGCGACTCAACCAAACGCTCGGCGATCCTCGCCCGCAAGCGACTCATCGCAACACGTTCTTCTGGACGATTTCCCAAAGGGATTGGGGCTGGAATACTTGCCAACTTTGGAGCAATCGTTGGAGCTAAAGTAGGAGTTGCTACAGGTGACTTTGCCAACATCGCATCATTTTTTGTGACACGCCCATCTCGTCCAGTTCCAGAAACATCGCTTGTCGAAAGATTTTTTTCTGCCAAAATCTTCGCCGCAGCAGGCATCGCAATACCCGCTGCAGATTGAGAAACGGGCGCTGATATTGTTGCTTGTTGCACTTGTGGAGAAGTTGCTTGAGCGGGAGCGTTGCTAGATGCAACTGCTTTACCCTCACTATCAATCTTCGCAATCACTTGACCTGAGACCACCGTACCAGCATCTGCAATCAAAATTTCGCTGAGAATTCCGGCACTCGGTGCAGGTACTTCCAAAACCACTTTATCCGTTTCAATCTCAATCAGAATTTCATCTTGTTGAACGGGTTCGCCAATTTTTTTCTTCCATTGCAACAAGGTTGCCTGGGCAACTGACTCAGAAAGCTCGGGTACTTTAACTTCAAATAGAGACATGACACATCCTTTAATTTTTAACTGTTCGATTGCAATTTATTTAACGAGAGCGAAACCTTTGAGTTTCAAAAAAGCACCATCCACCAATGACTTTTGTTGCTCTTGATGGAGATGTGAGTATCCACAAGCTGGCGAAGCTGAAGCCGGGCGCCCCGAATAACCCAATTTTTGTCCTTCAACCATATTTTCATGAATATTGTGTTGAATAAAAAACCAAGCCCCTTGGTTTTGTGGCTCGTCTTGGGTCCACACTAATTCAGTAGCATGGGGATATTTTTTCATCTCCGTTGCAAACGCTTTGTGTGGGAAAGGATAGAGTTGCTCCATACGAACAATCGCTGTCTCCTTATTTTTCTTGGTCTCACGTGCTTTGACGAGATCGTAATAGACTTTGCCAGAACATAAAATTACGCGCGTCACTTTTAGTGGGTCAACATTCGCATCTTGTTCACCTAACACAGTCCGGAACTCGCCTTTAGTAAATTCGGCAATGGGAGAGGTTGCGTCTTTGTTTCTAAGTAGGGACTTTGGCGTCAAAATAATAAGGGGTTTGCGGAATGGTCGAATCATTTGTCGACGCAGCAAATGGAAAATCTGAGAAGCAGTTGTTGGTTGAACAACCTGCATATTGGTATCCGCGCAAAGTTGCATAAAACGCTCAAGTCTGGCTGATGAATGCTCTGGTCCTTGACCTTCATAACCATGCGGCAACATCATGACTAACCCATTCACACGCCCCCATTTGACTTCACCTGAAGCAATAAATTGATCAATCACAACTTGGGCACCATTTGCAAAATCACCAAATTGGGCTTCCCAAATCGTCAGGGTATTCGGCTCGGAGGCAGCATATCCATACTCAAAACCTAAAACGGCTTCTTCCGACAGGATCGAATCAATCACAACAAATGGTGCTTGGTCTTCTGCGACGTGTTGTAAAGGAATGTACGTACCCGTATCCCATTTTTCGCGGTCTTGATCATGCAAAACAGAGTGACGGTGGGTAAAGGTACCGCGACCGCTATCTTCTCCAGACAATCGAATTGGATAGCCATTGACTAAAAGGGATGCGAAGGCCATATGCTCGCCCATCCCCCAATCCACACTAATTTCTCCTCGCCCCATTGCAGCACGATTTTTTAAAACTGTTTCTACCAATGGATGCACTTTAAACCCTACTGGATAGGATGTAATTTTTTCCGCCAAACGCTTCCATTCATTTAAAGGAATTGCTGTATCGGCATGATCCGTCCATTTACGATTTAAGTACGCAGACCAATCAACAGCATACTTCCCTTTGAAATTCGTGATGACTGGATCTGAGGTTTGTTTATCTCCTTCATCCAATTCTGCACGATACGCCTTCACCATCTCATCGCCACCACATGGAGGAAGAACGCCTTGAGTTTCTAATTTATCAGCGTACAGTTTTCGTGTTCCAGGATGTTGGGCAATCGTCTTGTACATGAGTGGTTGTGTCATCGACGGTGTATCTTGTTCGTTGTGACCGAGTTTGCGAAAACAAATAATATCGATACCAACGTCTTTTTTAAACTTCATGCGGTATTCAACCGCCAGTTGGGTAGCTAGGACGACAGCTTCTGGGTCATCACCATTGACGTGCAAAATGGGGGCTTCGATGGTCTTCATAATGTCCGTGCAATAAACTGTTGAACGGGCATCACGGGGATCTGAAGTGGTAAAGCCAATTTGGTTATTAATCACGATATGAATCGTTCCGCCAGTGTAATAACCACGAACCTCAGATAGGGCCAAGGTTTCTTGTACGACTCCTTGACCTGCGATCGCAGCATCACCGTGAACTAATATCGGCATGACTTGCGCGCCTAAGGTATCACCCCGACGATCCATTCTGGCGCGAACGGAACCCTCAACTACTGGGTTGACGATCTCCAAATGGGATGGATTAAACGACAAGGATAGATGGATAGGTCCTCCAGCCGTCGACACATCACTCGAAAAACCTTGGTGGTATTTGACGTCTCCAGAAGGCAAATCTTCTGGAGCCGTATGGTCAAACTCCGCAAATAAATCCTTTGGTACTTTACCCAAAGTATTGACAAGCACATTTAGACGCCCACGGTGTGCCATGCCAATAACCATTTCTTGAACACCCGCCAGGGATGCTGACTCCAAGATTTCGTCCATCGACGCAATAAAGCTCTCACCACCTTCTAGAGAAAAGCGTTTCTGACCAACGTATTTGGTGTGTAAAAAACGCTCCAGTCCCTCAGCGGCAGTCAAGCGGTTCAAAATATTTATTTTCTTTTTCGGACTAAAGCTTGGAACCGACCGAATTGATTCAAATTTTTCTTGCCACCATTTTTTTATATTTTGATCGGTGATGTACATATACTCAGCGCCAATGGTGCCACAATACGTTTGACGCAAGTTTTGCAACAACTCGCGCAGTTTCATATGGTCTTTGCCAAAAAATGTGTTGCTGGTGTTAAATACGATGTCCATATCCGCATCGGTTAAACCGTAATAGGCTGGATCAAGCTCTGGAATATTTGGGCGTTCAAGACGCTTAAGGGGGTCTAGATCCGCCCAACGGGTACCAACGTTACGATAGGTGGCAATCAGTTGCTGAACTGCAACCCTTTTACGCCCCATCTCAGAGTCGGCTGAGTCCTCCATATGACGGATCGGAGCCAGCTTCGCGCGTTCTGCGAAGGAAGAAATAATCGATGCATGGACAACGTCTTTTGCTGTAGAGCCATCAACCGCTGGAAAGTTTTGCAGATTATCAAAATATTGGGGCCAGTTCTCGGTCACTGAGGCTGGATCGTTTAAATAAGATTCGTAAAGTTCTTCTACATAAGGGGCATTGCCACCAAATAGGTACGAGGTACCCTGCTGTAACTGCATCATATTGCTCACCTTTTCTTCGGGTATCCCGATTTTAAGTGGGTTAAGAAACCATCCACGACACGGCCAAACCGACTGGTGGATTGCTAAAATACACAAATTGCGTAAACATCTTTAGCTTCCATCCAAAATACATCATAAAGAAGTTTACCCTTCAATTTTATGACATTCTTGTAACCCTGTACGTTTTTAAATGATTTAGCGTTGTTATTTAAAAAATAATCAATGAGAACTTTCCTACAAGTAATTCGGATATTTCTGATATTTAAATTGATTTGAGACTTTTAAGATGGGAATTTAATTCGAATAGGAGATAATTCATGTCAAAAATACTGGAATTACAAGAACTTGGTTGTAAAAGCACCCGGGAAACAGCAAAGATATTGCAAGTTTCACTTGGAACGATTCAGAAAATGGTTGAAACTGGGGAATTAGTCGCTTGGAAAACCAGGGGTGGCCACCGTCGCATTTTGGACCAATCCATTGAAAGACAACTCGAAAAGCGCCTAGATCTACTTCGCCACTTCACAAGTAAACACTACAGTATCCTAGCAATCTTTAAAGAAGCGAGCGACATCGTTGATTTTGAAAACAATTGCTTGCAATTCGAATCCTCAATCCAAATTACCAGCTTGATTGATTTAAGCGAGGCGCTTATGAAATCTGTAGAGATAAAACCCGATATTATCTATATTGATAAAAAAGTGAATTATATTGACCAATATCACCTCATGCATCACTTTAAAAATAATCTAGTTACCAAACAAATACCAGTATTGGTTTATCAAGAAATTTTGAATGAAAACAACCCTGATAATGATTACTCGAATTCAAGTATAGAAAACACCATAAATAGCCAAAAAACTCTAAAAAGTGTTTATCAATACTCGAATCAATTCGAAATGATTGAGAATATTATAAAGTCTGCCTTATTCAACAGACTAATATAGGTAATATTCGATCAAATAATTTTATTTAAATAAATTACTTAATTAAAAACAATTCACGGTCTTTACCAGCAATCCACAATGGAGCTTTACCCCGTCCTGTCCATAGTTCATCCGTTTGTGGGTTGCGGTATTTTGGTGGCACTTTCCTATAACTTTGACCTGAGCCCATATTACGGGTGAACACTTCAGCTGCGGTAATGTTATGTAATTGAATTAACGACTTAATTTTTTCAATTGCTTCCGTTTTGTCACGATGATGCATTTCTTTGATTTGACGATCTAAAGCTTCCCGTTGTTTTACTAAATCTTCATATTTAGACATATAAATCCTTTAAGTAGTAATTAAGTGGTTAAAAATGATTAATTAAATCTTCAGTGAAATAAAATATCAAAAAATTATACCAAATAAAAATTGATGATTAACTAATAAGCAATAACCCCACAAAATAATGCACTTAATAGTTGAAACAAAAATATAATATTTAATAAAAATATAAAATATATATCAATATTAATAAAAAAATTACAAATTTACCAACTCTTTAAGAAATTTTAACACAAATTTTTACATAAAAGATGTTTAAAAAGTTATAAATATATAACTACACGTTTTTTGATTAAATCTATTTATCAAAAGAAGCAAATACTCTTTGAATAACATCATTGTTTTAAGGGGTGGGTTATTAACTATTTGTTATGCAAGCAATTTTGATTAGAATAAGTAGGTAGATTCTGATTCAAAGATGAGATGTCTACATACTTGCACCAAACTAACGACAAAGGCATTCGATGCGTACTTCTCCAAGCTGGTTCCAGAGCTATCCAATTGGTGTTCCCCACACAATCGACCCAAGCAGGTACCCAAGCCTCATCGATTTATTTGACACGTCATTTGAACAATTTAAGTCCCGTTCTGCGATCGAGTCTTTTGGAGTCCATCTCACCTATTCGGAGTTAGATATCGCCTCTCGGCAATTTGCATGCTTTTTACAATTTCAAGGAATTGAAAAAGGGGATCGAGTCGCCATCATGCTACCTAACACCATGCAATTTCCAATTGCACTCGTTGGCATTTTGCGGGCGGGGGCAATCGTAGTGAATGTAAACCCGCTGTACACTGCCCGAGAGCTGGAACAACAACTCATTGATAGTGGTGCAAAAGCCATTATTGTCCTAGAAAATTTTGCTCATGTTCTGGAAAAAGCATTGCCATTAACGCAAGTCAAACATATTGTGGTGACTTCGATGGGCGAGCTCCTTGGAGCGAAGGGTCAATTGATCAATGCCACGCTGCGTTACATCAAAAAAATGGTGCCTTCTTGGAGCCTAGACCACTACACAACCTTTAAAACTGCACTTCAAATTGGTCAAAAAATTGGTTTTACAAAACCAGCTTTGGTACCCACCGATATCGCCTTTTTGCAATACACCGGGGGGACGACTGGCGTCTCAAAAGGAGCTATCTTAGAACACCGTCATGTGGTGGCAAATATCTTACAAATGTCTGATTGGTTCGAGCCGGCGTTGCAGAGTCGTAAACCTGAACAAATGGTATTTGTTTGCGCCCTCCCCCTGTACCATATCTTTGCATTAACATGCTGCGCGCTCTATAGCTTTCATGTCGGTGGACTCAATGTCTTGATCGCTAATCCGCGAGATATCCCTGGCTTTATCAAAAAACTACGATCCCTCAAGGCTTTTCATATTTTCCCTGCGGTAAACACCTTATTTAACGCACTTTTACAACATCCAGACTTCAAAAAAATTGATTTTTCACACATGCTCCTGAACATGGGTGGTGGCATGGCAGTGCAACAATCGGTAGCAAAAGCATGGCAAGCCGCCACCGGCACAACCATTATTGAAGGGTACGGTTTATCAGAAACCTCCCCAGTGGCTTGCGCTAATATGACTACTTCTAAAGAATTTACTGGAACTGTTGGGCTACCTGTCCCCGGAACTGAGATTTCGATTCGAAATGAAGCGGGTGAAGAGTTACCGGCAAATGAAGCTGGTGAGATTTGTATTAGAGGTCCTCAAGTCATGCGTGGCTATTGGATGAAGGACGAGGAAACGGCCAAAGTGATGACTTCAGATGGATTTTTTAAAAGTGGTGATATTGGCTTTATCAATGATCAAGGCTTTGTCAAAATTATTGACCGTAAGAAAGATATGATTATTGTTTCAGGCTTTAATGTGTACCCAAATGAAATAGAAGATGTGATCTCCCACATGCCTAAAGTGTTAGAAGTTGCGGTTGTAGGGGTATACAGTCCGCACTCCGGAGAAGCAGTAAAAGCATGTATTGTTAAAAAAGACCCCTCTCTTACAGTAGAAGAAGTGAGAGAGTATTGCACGACCAATCTAACGAATTACAAGCGTCCCAAAGAAATTGTGTTTATGGCTGAGTTACCAAAATCAAACATAGGTAAGATCCTACGGAAAAATTTGCGCGATTAAATGACTTGCTTCAATAGGTATACATAAAATGGATATCAATGTTTTAGGATTTATTGCTGCAACTTTCACTACGGTGGCGTTTATTCCGCAAACAATTCAATCATGGAAATCAAGAGATCTTTCGGGTATCTCACTCCCCATGTACTCACTATTTACGGTGGGAGTCATACTTTGGATTATCTATGCGATCTTTACAGACAACTGGCCAGTGCTATTCGCCAATATCATCACCTTAGGGACTTCAAGTTCGATTCTATATCTTAAACTCAACTCACTTTATAAAAAATAAGAGGGTAAACGCACAAAACCCTAGGATTCATTCCTAGGGTTTTGTTAAAAATCACCTACATCATGTGACTGAATTAATGAAACTGTTCTTCTTCCGTTGAACCAGTCAGCGCTGTCACGGATGATTTGCCACCTTGAATAACAGTGGTGACATCATCAAAGTAACCCGTTCCGACTTCTTGTTGATGCGATACAAAACTATAGCCGCGCTCACGTGCAGCAAATTCAGGCTCTTGGACTTTTTCAATATAAGCCGTCATGCCGCGCTGTGCATAATCTTTTGCAAGATCAAACATGTTGTACCACATCGAGTGAATACCAGCGAGGGTGATGAACTGGTACTTATAGCCCATCGCGCCTAATTCGCTTTGAAATTTAGCAATCGTGGCATCATCTAAATTCTTTTTCCAATTAAAAGATGGTGAGCAGTTGTAAGCCAACAACTTGCCTGGGAATTTCGACCGAATGGCTTGGGCAAACTTTCGAGCAAACTCTAAATCTGGCGTACCTGTTTCACACCAAACCATGTCCGCATAAGCGGCATAAGCCAATCCACGCGAAATCGCTTGATCAAGACCTTTACGCGTTTTATAAAAACCTTCGGAAGTTCTTTCACCAGTAATAAAGGGCTTGTCATTTGCATCATAATCCGATGTAATCAAATCCGCAGCTTCAGCATCGGTTCTGGCAAGAATGATGGTCGGCACACCCATGACATCTGCTGCCAAACGTGCAGAATTTAATTTTTGTACGGCTTCTTGTGTGGGCACCAACACTTTGCCACCCATGTGACCACACTTTTTAACGGAAGCTAATTGATCTTCAAAGTGCACACCAGCAGCACCATTTTCAATCATTGCTTTCATCAGTTCAAAACCATTTAAAACACCTCCAAAACCAGCTTCTGCGTCTGCAACGATCGGGGCGAAGTAATCAACATAGCCAGCATCATTCGGATTTAAACCTTTCGCCCATTGGATTTCATCGGCACGTTTGAACGTATTATTGATCCGCTCGACAACTTTTGGCACAGAATCCACTGGATATAAAGATTGATCAGGATACATTTCAGCACCACTATTTGCATCTGCCGCAACTTGCCAACCGGAGAGATAGATCGCTTTAATCCCAGCTTTGACTTGTTGCATTGCTTGACCACCTGTCAAAGCACCTAGGCAATTGATATAGGCCTCGTTATTGACCAAATGCCATAATTTTTCCGCTCCACGTTTGGCTAAGGTATGCTCAATTTGTAGTGACCCTCTCAAACGGACCACATCCTCCGCTGTGTAATTACGGGTAACACCTTGCCAACGCGGGTTTGTATCCCAATCCTTTTGTATTTCTGCAATTGCTTCTTGACGTGATTTCATGAAATTCCCTAAAGTAGTTATTCGAACTTAATTAGTAAGTTAAGTAAGTCCAAGCTTCTAGTTTAGAAAATATTGCTCTGCAACACAAGTCCATTTTATGAATATTTATTCAAAAAAAATCAATTCAAATCAATATCTTAAATTTATATCCCATATTATAAAAAAACAAATCACCCACCAAAATAAAAAAAGAAGAACCTAAAAGAAATTCTTACCAACAAAAACGGCATTTCATATTATGGGATTTAATTCAATGCAAGCTGTTGTTGAGTGAGTTTGTTGTGCTGGTTCAGTTGGTGTGAAACTGCGATGGCAAGAAGCTGAAATGCTGCAATCGCAAAAAAGATCAAATGTGGACTTTTCCAATCCATAAATAAGCCGAATAGAAGTGGGCCAGAAGCCGATCCAACATCAATGCCTGAGTAAACCAAGCCAAACACGCGCCCTGAAGCGCCTTTTGGCACGCCCGCA